>ERZ650312.479-NODE-479-length-22238-cov-14.720912_pt1 | contig 22238 bp, 16 predicted proteins | sample MGYA00376248_ERZ650312 | MGnify/ENA primary metagenome ERZ650312 (study PRJEB26733, sample SAMN07839316) | wastewater metagenome | biome: urban; feature: wastewater treatment plant; material: waste water | place: USA: North Carolina | collected 2016-07-28 ... | reverse complement strand
GACGGTCCCAATAGCATTGACTTTTTGAATAGCTAGCATTTGACCATGCTGCTTTGCATGATCAAAGATAAAATTAGCATAGTCAAACCATGAACACTGACCTGAAGCTGCTAAGTGATAATGTCCACATAATAAATTTTGCTGCTGTGATGAACTCAACTGATAAACGCGAAGCGCTTGCGCAGTAACATCTGCAATTAATGCAGCCCCTGTGGGCGCACCAATTTGATCATGGATAACACTTAACTCTTCACGACTAGCAGCCAATTTAAGCATGGTTTTGATAAAATTATGCCCATGCGACCCATAAACCCAGCACGTTCTAAAGTTAATAAATGAACAACCACTTTGCTCAATCGCCTGTTCACCTAAACGTTTAGTATAACCATATAAATTCACAGGATTAGTTTGATCATCTTCAGACCAAGGCTTGATGCCTTCACCATTAAAGACATAGTCTGTTGAGTAATGTACAAGCAATATATTCTGCTTTTTACAGAGTTCTGCAAGATGTTTCACCGCGAGGTGATTAATTAAATCAGCATTACTCTGATCTGTTTCTGCTTTATCAACAGCAGTATAAGCAGCCGCATTGATCACTACATCAGGATTAACGATCTGAATAGCGTGAGTGATTGCCTCAAAATTTGCTAAATCACCGCTTAAATCATCTTTATTTTGCGTTTTGTCTAAAGCAATTACTTGACCTAATGGCTGAAGTGCACGCTGTAACTCCCAGCCCACTTGACCATTTTTTCCTAATAACAATATTTTCATACCAAATCCTAGTATTGCTTCGCCAACCAAGACTGATATTCGCCACTTTTAACGCGATTTACCCATTCGCTATTATTGAGATACCACTCAACAGTTTTGCGAATTCCAGTTTCAAAAGTCTCTTCAGGCTTCCAACCTAGCTCATTGCCAATTTTAGTTGCATCAATCGCATAACGTAAATCATGCCCTGGACGATCTTTCACAAAAGTAATTAAACTTTCATAAGGTTGAGCATTTGCTTGTGGTCTTAACTCATCCAAAATCTTACAAATGGTTTTGACCACTTCTATATTCTGCTTTTCATTATGACCACCAATATTATAGGTTTCACCCACTACACCTTCGGTCACCACTTTATATAAAGCACGTGCATGATCTTCTACAAATAACCAATCCCGAATTTGCTGACCATTCCCATATACAGGTAAAGGTTTAGCATCCAGTGCATTTAGAATCACCAATGGAATTAATTTTTCTGGAAAATGGTAAGGCCCATAATTATTTGAGCAGTTGGTGACTATAACAGGTAGACCATAAGTTCTGTGCCAAGCACGGACTAAATGATCCGAACTGGCTTTAGAGGCAGAATATGGAGAGCTTGGCGCATATGAAGTCGTTTCAGTAAATAAATCTGTCGTGCCTTCTAAGTCACCATAAACTTCATCAGTTGAAATATGATGAAAGCGAAAGTTTTGTTGAGCTTCGGCGTCAAGCCCCATCCAATACTTTCGAGCAGCTTCTAATAAAGTATAAGTTCCCACAATATTAGTTTGAATAAATGCTGCTGGGCCATCAATTGAGCGGTCTACATGCGACTCTGCAGCCAAATGCATAATTGCATGAGGCTGAAATGCATCTATTGCAGCTGTAATTTGTTCTGTATCACAAATATCAATTTGTTTGAACTCATAGTTCGAGTGTTGATCAATTTCTTTTAACGATTCTAAATTACCCGCATAAGTCAGTTTATCGATATTCAGAACTTGGTTATTGGTATTTTGAATAATATGGCGGATCACAGCTGAACCAATAAATCCCGCACCGCCAGTCACTAAAATTTTCATAGTTTCCTTTTATTATAAGCGAATATCTACATCTGTATGATTTAAAATATATTTTAAATCGTATAAAACATATTTTTCTTTTGCCACTGCTTTAAACTCATCTATAGACATCTGTTTAAACTGATCATGCGCAACTGCTAAAACAATGGCATCATATTTAGCGTTCGCCAAACTAGCAACAGGGTCTATACCATATTCCTTTGCTGCGTCTAACGGATCCACCCACGGGTCATAAATATCTAAATCTAAATCATATTCTTTTAAAGCTTTGACCATATCTACAATTTTAGTATTGCGAATATCAGGACAATTTTCTTTAAAACTTAAGCCCATCACTAAAATTTTTGAACCGACCACTTGTATACGCTGCTTCACCATCTCTTTAATCAATTGTGTTGCAACATATTCACCCATACGGTCATTTAAACGACGTGCCGCTAAAATAATTTCTGGATGCAAGCCTAAAGACTGTGCTTTATGGGTTAAATAATACGGGTCTACCCCAATACAGTGCCCACCAACCAAACCAGGGCGGAAAGGTAAAAAATTCCACTTGGTTCCCGCAGCCTGTAAAACCGCTTCAGTATCTATACCCAACTTATTAAAGATCACAGCCAATTCATTAATTAAAGCAATATTCACATCACGTTGGGTATTTTCAATGACCTTTGCGGCTTCAGCCACTTTTATACTCGGTGCTTTATGCGTACCTGCAGTCACAATCAGTTGATAAACTGCATCAACAAAATCTGCCACCTCTGGGGTAGAACCCGAAGTCACTTTTAAAATATTGGTCACACGGTGCAGCTTATCGCCTGGGTTAATCCGTTCTGGGCTATAGCCTGCAAAAAAATCCTGATTAAATTTTAAGCCCGACACTTGTTCTAAAACTGGAATACAGGCTTCTTCGGTAGCACCGGGGTAAACGGTAGACTCATACACCACCACATCGCCTTTTTTAAGTACTTTCCCAATACTGGTAGAGGCTTTAATGAGCGGGGTCAAATCGGGTTGTTTAAACTCATCAATTGGGGTTGGGACAGTCACAATAAAAAAATTGCAGCTATTTAAGTCATCTAAATTGGCAGAATAAGTCAATTGCGTCGCTTGTTTAAGTTCTTCTGGCGACACTTCTAAAGTATGATCTTGCCCACTTTGTAATTCTTGTATGCGTTTTTGCTGAATATCAAAACCCACCACAGGCAACTGCTTACCGAATTCAACCGCTAGGGGTAACCCGACATAGCCTAAACCAATAATGGCAATTTTTAGGTCTGAAAGCTGTAGCATTTGAGCGCCTTTAAATTTATATCTGTATTTTATGAAGAATGAATCTTTCGGCAGGAATACTAGCAGAAATTTATTAAATTTCTATTATGATTTGTGCTCAAATTAGTTGAAAGATGCATCAGTGTATAGTTTTTGTGACTATTCAACTTTTTAATTTAGATTAAATTCACTATTTGCGATTTTTATCATTTTTTCGCAAGGAATTTGACAGAATCTGCAAAATGATTACAAATTGCTATGTACCTATTTGACAAGTTCGGTAAAATGGCGGGAATTGATTTAAATATTTTAATAAATTAAAAATGGAATCTCGCGTGCGACACTTTCAACTGGCTGTTTTAATGGCATGTGGCATTGCCGCCACTGGCTGTGCTGTGACCTCTGGCTTACAAACTTATGACCTACCTACCCAAGGTGCGTACAAAACAGACCAAGGCGCCCAACTAACGGTCGTTCAGCTAACACAGGACAATTTACCTAGCCACTTGCTCAACAACATTCAGAGCACAAATTCTATCTATCATTTATTTAACAATAAGCAACACATTTACCGTTTAACCGCAGGTGATGTACTTTCAATTCAGCTTTGGGCTTATCCTGAAATCACACCACCTATCCAAGATATTAGTAATATCAAAGCGGCTGGCTATCCAATTGACCCAAATGGCAATGTATATTTACCTCTGCTTGGACAAGTCAAAGTTGCTGGCAAAACACTGGCTGAAACCAACCAATATTTACGCTCACAATTTTCGCGCTATTTAAAACACCCAGATGTTGTTGTGCGGGTTCTTTCTTACGAAGGACGCCGCTATTTTGTAAATGGTCAAGTTATGCGTAGCGGTCAGTACACATTAAATGACCAACCTATCAGTATTTATACAGCTTTGGGACAAGCTGGTGGCGTAAATACTGAAACAGGTGATAACACCAATATTCAACTGATCCGACAAGGACAAACCTATCACTTAAATGCTGTAGAATTAGAAAAGCAAGGGTTGTCTTTGCACAACCTACTTATTCAACCCAATGACACAATTTTTGTAAATGCAAAACAAAATCAAAAGTTGTACGTTATGGGGGAGTCAAACAAAAGTCAGGCACTTACTTTACGTGATCAAGGTATGACCTTAAGTGATGTATTGGGTGAAAGTGAAGGTGTTAACCCTTATTCTGCAAGTGCTGCACGTATTTTTGTGATGCGTACAGATTTAAATACTAAAACCTCTACAATTTATCATTTGAACTTAAGCAGCTTAGGCAATTTAGCTTTAGCCAATCAATTTCAGATGCAAAAAAATGATATTGTATATATCGATGCAACGGGGCTTACACGTTGGCAACGTATCATGAATCAAATTGTGCCTTTCTCGAGTGCACTTTACACATTTGACCAGTTAGGTAAATAGCATGCAAATTCAAAATGTTTTAGTTGTATGCATTGGAAATATATGTCGTAGTCCCATGGCTGAATATTTTCTAAAAAACAATCATCCCAATTTAAATATTGAGTCTGCAGGTCTCTCTGCAATGTCTGGGCATTCGGCAGATGCAAAAGCTATTCACTGTATGGATCAGCTGAATATTGATATGCGTCCACACATTGCCAGACAAATTACTGCCGAAATGATTAAAAAATCAGATTTAATTTTAGTCATGAGTAATAATCAAAAAAAACATCTTGAGCAAACTTGGTCTTTTGCCAAAGGAAAGGTTTTTCGTTTGGGGCATTGGCAAAATCAAAATGTGCCCGATCCTTATCAACATGATCAAGCTTTTTTTGATGAAACTTGTCGCAACATTCAAAAATACGTTTCTGACTGGCAATCCCATTTTTAATTTTTAGCAGTTTTATTTCATGAATTCGAATAGCACACCTCAAGACGATACCATTGACTTAAAAGAATTATTCTTTTCTTTGCTATCTCAATGGAAGCTCATTGCTCTATGTACACTCCTTAGCCTCGTTTTTGCTCTGCTTTACTTAAAAGTAACGCCAAATGTCTACTCAACGGATGCTATGATTCAGGTTGAGGACGCTAAAGGTGCTGGTGCCGCAGCTCTTTTAGGGGATTTAGGAAGCGCACTACCTGGAGGAGTGGGTGGAAAGTCAGTTGCAGATGCGGAAATTGAAATCTTAAACTCGCGCAAAGTGCTCGGACAAACCATACAAGACTTAAAGCTAGATATTCGTATCACCGATGAACAAAGTAGCTTGACGCATCGTTTGCTCAACACGGTTCAAAGTAAAGTTATCTATAAAAATAATGTTGTGACTTGGCAAGATAAAAAAAATGTATTTGTTATTCAATCTTTTGATGTGCCTAATTTTTATCTAGATAAAAAACTCACACTAAACTTTATCAATGGACAAGAGTTTAGCCTGTCTTATAAAAAAGATGTAGTGTTTAAAGGCAAGTTAAATGCGATCAATCAAAGCCTAGATCAGAAAGGTTTATGGAAAATTCAAATTTATGCGAAAAACCCTATATCGCATGATTTTTCAGTCACTAAATTATCTATGCCTTCAGCCGTACAATGGATTAAAAAAGATTACAGCGTAGCAGAAAGAGGTAAAAACTCTGGTGTGATTGGTCTTAACTACAATGGTGAAGATAAAGAACATATCACACAAGTACTTAACCACATCTTAAATATTTACCAAGCACAAAATATTGAACGTAAATCACTGGAATCGGCTCAAACATTGAGCTTCCTTGAAAAGCAACTGCCTGAGTTAAAACAACAACTCGAAGACTCTGAAATTAAATTTAACCGTTTCCGAGAACAATACAACACAATTGATGTAACACAAGAAGCGGAGTTAATGCTAAAGCAGAATGTTGAACTGGAAAAATTAAAAATCCAACTACAACAGCAACAAGCAGAACTCTCTTCAAAATATACGCCTGACCACCCATTAATGTCAGCAATTAACGCTCAACTTTCTGAAATTAACAAAAAAACTTCAGAAATGACTCAATCCATTAAGCGTTTACCTGAAACCCAGCGACTGTACTTACAACTGTACCGCGATGTTAAGGTAAATACTGAGTTATACACTGCGTTATTGAATAGCTACCAACAACTCAAAATTGCCAAAGCAGGTGAAATTGGTAATGTACGCATTATTGATACTGCAATTGAACCTGTAAAACCAATTAAACCTAAAAAGCTCATCACATTAGTACTTGCTATTTTTGTAGGTGGCTTCTTGGGCACATTATTGGCCTTACTGCGTAATATGTTGCGCTCAGGTATTAAAGACTCGAATCAAATTGAAAATGAACTGGATTTACCTGTTTATGCCACTGTACCACGATCACCTGTGCAAGAAAGCCGTATTAACATTCTGAAAAAGAAAAAGAATATTCCTATTCTTGCGGTGAAACATAGTGATGATATTGCCATTGAAAGCCTGCGCAGCATGCGTACTGCTATTCACTTTGCTTTAAGCAGTGCCAAAAACAATATCATTATGATTTCTGGCCCTGCACCAGAGTTGGGTAAATCGTTTATTTCAACCAATCTAGCCACCATTTTGGCGCAAAGTGATAAGCGCGTATTATTGATTGATGCCGATTTACGTCGTGGTTATATGCACAAATACTTTAACTATGATGTGCAACCTGGTTTGGCTGAATATTTAAATGGTCAACACGAGTTAGGCAGTATTGTACGCAGTACTGAAGTTGAAAATTTAAGCATCATCAGTCGCGGCAAAAGCCCTGCCAATCCGTCAGAGTTGTTAAGTACGCAAAAATTTGCAGATATGCTCACGCACTTGTCGAGCCAGTTTGACCATATTCTGATTGATACCCCGCCAGTTCTAGCGGTCACCGATGGGATTATTATTTCACAATATGCGGGTGTGAATTTGGTAGTGGCACGTTATGCCAAGACGCAAATGAAAGAGCTTGAACTGACTGTCAACCGCTTTGAACAAGCTGGCGTGAAAGTCAACGGCTTTATTTTGAATGATATTCAACGTGAAGCGGGTGGTTATGGCTATGGTTATAACTATGCCTATGCCTATAAAGCCAATAAGAATGAGGATTGATTTATTCAATCTACCCTTTTTGCTGGTGCTAGGCTTTCCCCTTAGTCAAAGGTGAGCTATATATAGCAAAAGCCACCAACGTTAAAATCCCTCCTAACCTCCCTTTAAAAAAGGGAGGAATGTTTCATTACAAAGCCTCTGCTTGTGCTAGCCTCCCCTTTGAAAAAGGTGAGCTATATGCTCGTGCTAGCTTCCCCCTTTGAAAAAGGGGGATGGAGGGGGATTAAAAAAATCTAAAAAGATGAGCTATGTATGTCACAAGAAAGCTAATTAAAAATAAACCACTTTTAAAAACAAAGAATAAAAACCATGCAACCCTATAACAAAAATTTAAAATATAACGCACGACAGTTAAGAAACAATATGACCGAAGCAGAACAAAAACTCTGGTTACGACTGCGTCAAAAACAAATCTTGGGCTTACAGTTTTATCGGCAAAAGCCTATTCTGAATTTTATTGTAGATTTTTACTGTCCTGCGGCAAGTTTAATTATTGAATGCGATGGCAGCCAACATTTGAACGAAAAAGGCTTAAAGTACGATCTATTGCGTGATCAGGTTTTGGCACAATTAAATTTAACTATTTTAAGATTCAATAATTTACAAATTTTACATGAACTCGATGCAGTCATCCAAATCATTGAAAATGTGATTTTAAGTCGACACGCTGATAATCCCTCCTAGCCTCCCTTTAAAAAGGGAGGAACTCCACCATTTACAGAAGAATTTTCTTTTGAAATTTACAACAATACTCAACAATTCACATTGCAAAAATCCACTCAAAAACCTATCTTGTTTACAGTTTATAAACGCTGAGAATATATAAGCATGTTTGCACCCAAAGCGCTGCTGGCGACACTGGCATTAAGCTCATCCTTAACCTTTGCCCAAGGCATTGTCTTAAATGACCAAAACTTACGTACCGATTTAAACTGGCTAAATCAGCAAGGCGTGATTCAAATTAGTACGTCAACTTGGCCTATGAGTGGTGATGAAATTCAACGTGCACTTTCTCAAGCCAAAGTCAGCAACAACACTCAACAAAAAGTCATAGATGCAGTGGTGGCACATTTAAATGCCAATAACCAACTGCTCAAAGCCTCGCTTTTTGCAGAAACCGATCAAAAGAATATTCCACAAGCCTTTGGCGACCAACAAAAAGCGCAATATCAAGCAGGTTTGGAACTCAATGCAGGCAATCAAAACTGGGATGCTAAAATTCGGGTCAATGCAGAAAAAGACCCACAAATTGATAACGATCAAGATGTCAATGTTGAAGGTTCCTATATTGCAGCCAAGCTTTGGAATCAATGGCTCATTGCAGGGCAAATTCCAACCTACTGGGGGCCTGCACATGACGGCAGTTTAATTCGTGGCGATGCCAGCCGCCCTGTCTATGGTGTAACCATGCAGCGTGCCGAACAACAGGCATTTAACAATAAATGGCTGTCTTGGATTGGTCCATGGCAATATCAAGCCTTTGCAGGTCAATTGCATGATTACGATGCTGTACCTGATGCCAAATTGATTGGTTTACGTGTCACTGCACAACCGCTACCTTATTTCGAACTTGGGGCATCACGTATGATGCAGTGGGGTGGGGGTGATCGTTCAGAAAGTCTATCCACACTTTGGAATGCAATCAAAGGCAACGATAACTTTAATAACAGTGATGATGATAAATCTAACCAAGTTGCAGGTTTTGATGCACGCTTAAACCTACAGCCATTGCTACAAGTGCCAATGGGTATCTATGCACAATACGCAGGTGAAGATGAAGCTGGTGGCTTACCTTCAAAAAAAATGTATTTGGCTGGGGTAGACTATTCATCGAGCTATCAAAATATGCCGTTCCAACTCTATACCGAATGGGCAGATACCCGTACTAACGGTAAAGCACAAGGTATTACCTATAACCACCGTGTCTACACTGATGGTTTCTACCAACATGGCTATCCTTTAGCGCATGCTATTGGCGGTGATGGACAAATGATTTCAGTCGGTGGGGATATACGTTTTGATCGTATCAACCGCGTGAATGCACGTATATTGTTTGCCAAATTGAATGAATCAAATCAAGGCATAAATTATGCTTTCCCAGAAAAAGATCAGTTAAAAGCTTTAGATTTGACTTGGACACACTATTTACGCCCAGATATTCCACTTAAACTGAATGGCTGGATTAGCGATTCAGATGTCCATGGCAATGATGCTGGTGCATCGATTGGCATTGAATTTCCTTTAGAAAAAGGGCTGTTTTCATATTAAGTCTACCCGCTAGACCGAAATACTTCATGGATGAGATCGGCACCGATTTCATCCATTTTTCTAAGATTACAAATTCAGCGTAACTCAATTGTTTAACGCAAGATTTCAGGCAATGCCTTATAACTACCGCTTTTGCCTAATTCATTTTTCATTTTTTGCAGCATTTGGTACGGTTGCTGCTGCACAAACATATTCACAAAACTTAAAGGAATCGAGCCTTCAGGGTTGGCATAGCCATAGGTACTGACTTTGACTTTTTGATTACCCAGTTTCTGAAAAGTCCAATCTCCCTCATACTGCCGTATACGCACATAGTCAGGATTCAGCGGATAGCCGCCTTCAATCGCTGTGTTTTGAATACTGATAATCCCCTGTGCATCTTTACTCATTTTGCCTTTGACCACCAAATCACGATCTTTTAGTGGAAAAGGAAAATCCAGCACCATATACAGCAAGAACTCACCTTTTTGGTCATCGCGTGACAAGACTTTGACACTGCCCACATAAGGCACCCATTTCCCAGCATGATCGACATCTAAAATTAAGGCGGCGGCTTTTTCTAAAGGTACATTAAAAGTGGTTTCTGCCTTGTATAAAAATACAGGACTAGACTGCTGTGGATAGGTCCAGACTTTAATATTGTTTTTATGAATACTGAGTTTGGCATGTTCAAGGCTTTGCGCATGCGTGATACAGCTACAGGCGATCATGCCAAGAATTGGCAGAATTTTTTTCATTATCTTGTGCATCTTATTTTAGTTTTGTGTGGGGTCTGATACTTCATCATCCATGGCATCAGACCCTAGTTTTAACTGCAGATCACGATTTGTTCAAGCAGTTTTTATTATTTTATCATCAGTGGCGATTTAAACTTGAATATCGTTAAAGCCTAGCACATCTTTCATATCGTATTTACGCGCTTCACGTCCCACCACCCACGCTGCAGCACGCACGGCACCTGCAGCAAAGTTCATGCGATTAGTGGCTTTGTGGGTAATTTCCACACGCTCGCCATCGGCAATAAACATCGCAGTATGTTCACCCACAATGTCGCCACCACGAATGGTTTGGAAACCAATACTTTTACGTTCACGTGGCCCTGTATGTCCTTCACGGCAGTAAACGGCATCTTGTTTTAAATCACGACCTAAGGTTGCTGCAATGGCTTCACCCATCATTAATGCCGTGCCTGATGGTGCATCGACTTTATGACGATGATGTGCTTCAATCACTTCAATATCTACGCTATCACCAAAAACTTTAGCAGCCAATTCCAACAGTTTAATAGATACGTTTACCCCAACTGAATAGTTGGCGGCATACACCACTGGCGTCTGTTGTGCCGATTCTTCTAAAAGCGCTTTTTGTTCATCATTCATGCCTGTGGTGCCAATCACAATCGCTACACCTGCTTCACGGCAAAGCTTTAAGTGCTGTGCAGTGGCGGCGGGTGCGGTAAAGTCGATTACGACATCACAGTCAGCTAATACTTGTTCTAGGCTGCCCACAACTTTCACACCGAGTGTACCCACACCTGCCAACTCTCCTGCATCTGCCCCCAAGAGGCTGCTTTCTGGGCGTTCGACTGCGGCTGCCAATTGGTAGCCTGCTTCTTGAACGGCTTGAATTAAGATGCGCCCCATACGGCCGCCCGCGCCTAATACACCAATGCGTGGAGTTGCTGACATAGCATATTCCTAAAATAGATTCTAAATTGTGCTTACTATAGCAAAACTCGCTGCCTAGACTAAGTTTGTCAGCCAAGTTTATGGGTTTATTTTTATCGGAAAGCAACCCGAGCTGTACTGCTGATGATCACTTTACACCCCTCAGGTAAGCTTTTAACGAAGCGATGCTAAAAATTTATCTGAAAATGCTCATCTTTTATTTTTATTTCACAAATTTGCAAACTTGTATGCGCAGACTAGCCTACACGAATGATAACAACTGCACAAATTAAAGGGGATTTACATGCATTCGAAGAACATGGTATTGGCATTATTGTTAGGCATGAGCACAGCATCCGTATTTGCAGAGCCTGCACTTCAAGAAGGGGATACGCTAGAAAGCCTGTCCAAAGTCCGTATTAGCGTGACACTACAAGAACCGCTTTCTGTTGAAGTTGATACACCTGAACTAGAACAAGCTGCAACAGAACATGGGGTTGTTGCAACCGTTCAACCACAAACTACCGTTGAAACAGCAACGACTGAAATGGTGGATGTTTTAGAGATTGATGTACCTGAAGTCGAATAAGCTTGTAAGGTGCATAACAAAAAAGCACCAAGCGTACCAAAAAAATACCAGCTCATTAACAGACTGGTATTTTTTTGAGTTCTAATAAATATTAGATACACGGAAAGGTCATCCGCAACTGTTCGAGGCAGGACTACATCAAAAAGTTAATGTTTCTGCAATTATACCGTTTATTGACGACATTGGACGAGTTTTGCGGATGACAGATGGTTTTGGCTACTTTTCCCGAAAGAAAAGTAGCATTTGAGCTCCAAAAATTGGATTAAAAAAGATAAGACTCCGCCGTGTCTATTATTTGAATACTGAAAAAATCATCAACTAAATTTCAAATAATATGCCACATGACTGCACACGGCAAAAAACCAACTTAATCAAACAAACGATCAAAGAAAGACTTCTTCTTTGGTGATGACTGACTGCCCTCACCTTCCATCGTCGTCTGTAATTCTTTTAACAATTCACGCTGACGTGCGGTTAAATTCACAGGTGTTTCCACCACAATACGGCAGAGTAAATCGCCCTGCATACTGCTACGCACAGGTTTAACCCCTTTACCACGCAAACGGAACAATTTACCCGTCTGTGTTCCCTCAGGCACTTTCAGGCTCACGCGACCATCTAGGGTCGGAATTTCAATTTCCTTACCTAAAGCAGCATCGGCAATGTTGATAGGTACATCCATATATAGATCGGCACCATCACGCTGGAAGATTTCGTGCTCGCGCACCACCACTTCTACGTATAAATCACCCGATTGACCATCACGAATCGCCTCACCTTTACCCGTTAAGCGTACGCGGTCGCCATTGTCCACCCCTGCAGGAATGGTCACCTCAAGGGTTTGCTGACGATCTGACACACCCGAACCATGACATTTTTTACATGGATTCTTGATGATTTTGCCCTGACCACGACAAGTGCTACAGGTTTGCTGTACCGAGAAGAAACCTTGCTGCATGCGTACTTGACCCGCACCATGACAGGTTGGACAGGTTTCAACATCATTTGGATTTTCTGAGCCTTTACCATCACAAGCGTCACAAGGCGCAGGTGCTGTAAAGGTGATGGTTTTCTTGACGCCTTTTACTGCTTCTTCAAGCGTGAGTTCCAGCACATAGCGCAAGTCTGAACCACGACGTGCACGTTGCTGACCACGACCACCGCCACCGAATGCACCACCGAAAATATCACCGAATTGGCTAAAGATGTCTTCTGCACTAAAACCACCACTAAAGCCACCACCGCCGCCCATACCGCCTTCAAAGGCATTGTGCCCCATGCGGTCATACATGCTGCGTTTTTCGGCATCCGATAAAACTTCATAAGCTTCCGCAGCTTCTTTAAATTTCTCTTCAGCTTCTGTGTTGTCTGGGTTACGGTCCGGATGATATTTCATCGCCAACTTACGGTAGGCTTTTTTTATTTCATCATCACTAGCTGTTTTGGCGACACCCAAAACCTCATAATAATCACGTTTAGCCATGTCTGGCGATGCTCCTCACGGAATTCTAATTAAAACTGAACTGATGTATAAAATGGGGGTAAAACTGGGTTTTACAAGGGAAGACTGCTAAAAATTTTAGCTGCATGCTGAATACAAGCGAAAAGCCCTTAGAATACGGCTTTATTTTTCAAAAATTTGGATAGCCCTTTAATCCAAGCATTGATTAAAAACAAGAAGGCAATCACGGCAAAGACTACACCTGCCACGGTGCAAGCTTTGACCCATAAAAAGGCATCCCAAGGAAAGAAGACCAATGGAATAAACCACAGTGCAGCAAACAGTGCCAATACTGTATAAATCAACACATTGCGCATGACCCATAAGGCCTGCGCCTGTAACCAGACTTCGGTGCTATCGACCAGAATCACTTTACGGGCATACCAATATGCCAACGCGCCACTCACCACAGTAAATAAAGCAAAAAACATAAACACGTAAGAGATCGCAATGGAACGGCGAAACTTTAACAAGTTATCTTGCTTCATAATGTGATTTAACCCCATCTGTGCCATACTTTATTTTTTAATCTGGCGCATGCTGTAACGTATGCAAAGGCTGAAAAATATAAGGTGCTACTATATTGAAATTTTCCAAGTTTCGCACCCGTTATTATGTCACTTTTACAGATTATGTGGATTTTTTTTCACTTTAAACCACTGGGCGTATAACGCAGGTAAAAAGAACAAAGTTAATAAGGTCGCGACAATTAATCCGCCCATAATCGCCACAGCCATCGGGCCAAAGAAAATACTGCGGGAAAGTGGAATCATGGCCAATACTGCCGCCAAAGCGGTCAGTACAATTGGACGACAACGGCGTACCGTGGCGTTAATAATCGCATCCCACTGCGACTCTCCTGCCCGAATATCCTGCTCAATCTGATCAATTAAAATCAGGGAATTGCGCATGATCATACCCGATAAGGCAATCGTGCCAAGCATCGCCACAAAACCAAAGGGTTTGTTAAACAGCAACAAGAACAATACCACACCAATAATGCCGAGCGGTGCAGTCAAAAATACAATGAACGCACGTGACATGCTACGCAGCTGAATCATTAACAAGGTCATCACCACCGCAAGGAAAAATGGCATGCCTGCATTGACTGACTTTTGCCCACGTGCCGACTCTTCAACTGTACCGCCGACTTCAATTAAATAGCCACTTGGCAATTTTTCACGCAAGGCTGCCATCGGTTCAGATAATTCTGCCACCACCGTTGCAGGTTGCAGATTGCTACGAATATCGCCACGTACGGTAATGGTCGGCAAGCGGTTACGATGCCAAATTAAACCCTCTTCAAAACGGTATTCAATGTGTGCAATTTGCGCCAACGGCACCGATGTTCCACGTGAAGTCGGTACAGCCAAACTGCTTAAAGATGCGACATCTAAGCGCTCAGTTTGATTGCCACGTAAACGGATTTCAATCAGTTCACGTTTTTCACGATACTGGTTGATTGCCGCGCCACTGATAGAGCTATTGAGGAAGTTAGCCAAATCTAGACTCGACACTCCCATTTGACGGGCACGGTCTTGATCAATCTGCAATTGAATGACTTTGCTCGGCTCGCCCCAATCTAAATGCACATTGGTACTGTTTGGATTGGCACTGATGGTGGCTGCGACTTGCTGCGCCCATTGTCGCACTTGCGCCAAGTCTTCGCCTGATACACGGAATTGCAATGGATAACCCACAGGCGGGCCATTTTCCAATAACGACACGCGAGTACGCACTTCTGGCAATAACAAGCGAATTTGCTCAGATAAATTACGACGAATTTCATTGCGGTCTTCTAAGGAAGATGCCAACACCACAAATTGGGCAAAACTGGCTTGCGGCAATTGCTGATCTAAGGGTAAATAGAAACGCGGTGAACCTGTGCCAACATAGGCCACATAATTGTCGATACCTTGTTGTTGCGCCAAAAACTTTTCAACTTTTTTAACGGCTGCTTCTGTGGCTGTTAAGGATGCACCCTCTTCAAGTTTTAAATCGACTAAAATTTCTGCCCGATTGGAAGGCGGAAAGAATTGCTGCGGTACCAATTTAAACATCGCAATTGACAGTACAAATATAGCAACTGTGCTTGCAATGACGGTTTTACGATAGCGCACACAGGTATTGACCCAACCACGAAACACTTGATAAAAACGGGTTTGATATGGGTCGTGTAATTCACCTGTTTGCTGTAGCACAGGCTGCGGCTCAGCTTGTTTGCGTAAACGCGCCCAAAGACGTTGATACCACGGCGCTCGCTGTGCATGACGCTGAAAATCTGGCAATAATTTATCACCCAGATAAGGCACAAACAGCACGGCAGCAAACCATGACACCACCAAAGCAATGGTCACCACTTGGAAAATTGAACGGGTGTATTCCCCTGTACTTGAGGCTGCTGTGGCAATGGGTAAAAAACCTGCTGCGGTAATTAATGTCCCAGTTAGCATAGGAAAAGCAGTCGTTCGCCACGCATGGCCTGCCGCTTGCAAGCGGCTATAACCCTGCTCCATCTTAATTGCCATCATTTCAATGGCGATAATGGCATCATCCACCAATAACCCGAGCGCTAGAATAAGCGCACCGAGTGAAATTTTGTGCAGTCCGACATCAAACAAATGCATACCAGCAAACGTCATCGCCAAAACCAGTGGAATGGAAAATGCCACCACCAAGCCAGTACGAAAACCCAGTGAAAAGAAGCTGACCAAAAGCACGATAATCACCGCCTCAGCCAAGACTTTCATAAATTCATTGACGCTGTGTTTTACCGCTACAGGTTGATCAGACACTTTTTGCAGTTGCATGCCTAAAGGCAAGGTTTTTTGCAAACGGGCAAATTCTGTTTCCAGATTTTCACCCAAAGCTAGAATATCCCCGCCTTTACGCATCGACACCGCAATGCCAATCCCGTTTTCGCCCATAAAGCGCATACGTGGTTGTGCAGGTTCGCTAAACCCACGATAGACCTCAGCAACATCGCCCAGTTGAATGGTGGTGTCATTCACCAACAGTGGCATTTGTTTCAGCTCATCAACACTGTGCAGTGCACCACTCACACGAACCTGAATACGGTCTGAATGGGTTTCAAAAAAACCTGCGCTTGCCATGCTGTTTTGTTGTTGTAAGGCTTGTTGAATCGCGCTAACAGGAATACCGAGTTGCGCGGCTTTGGTATTAGATAACTCAATCCAGATTTTTTGATCTTGCAAACCCACCAAATTGACTTTGGCCACATCTTTGACCCGCTGCAATTGTAGTTGCAAACGGTCGGCATATTCTTTGAGGGTGGCATAGTCATAGTCTGCGCCTGTCAGCACATAAATATTGCCAAAAGTGTCGCCAAATTCATCATTAAAAAATGGGCCTTGTACGCCTTGTGGCAATTCATGGCGGATGTCATTGACCTTTTTACGCACCTTGTACCAAACATCTGGAATTTGGCTGGAACGCATGGAATCTTTGGCAATAAAAGTCACCATGGACTCGCCCGGACGCGAATAGGCCATGATACGTTCATAATCGCCCGTGCTCATCAATTCTTTTTCAATACGGTCCGTGACTTGTAAGGATACCTCTTTGGCACTCGCTCCTGGCCAATAGGTTTGAATCACCATCACTTTAAAGGTAAACGGCGGATCTTCACTTTGTGCCAATTTAGAATAGGAAAAAAAGCCGACAATGCCCAACAACAGCATCAAGTAGACCACTAAACCTTTATTTTTTAACGCCCATTCGGATAAGTTAAAATTCATATTTTAACGCTCCGTCTGTGTAGCAGCAGGAGCTGCCTGAGCTGTTGGATTGACCGCCTGTACAGCTTGATTGTCACGGTTAATTGGGCGGATTTTTTGTCGATCACGCAGTAAATGTACCCCACCCATCACCACATAATCTTGCGCCTGCAAGCCACTGAGTACAGGCACGCTGTCCCGTCCATAAGCGCCCAAGGTAACAGGAGTTTGGCGAACGGTTGAATCGGCCTGCAAGACCAAAACAAAAGCTTGTTGCCCAGTTGCCGATACGCTAGATAAAGGCACATATAAACCCTGATTGGCTTGGCGAGTCAGAAATACCCGCGCACTTTGCCCCAATTGAATCTGTGCATTGCCTTCGCGTAAAGCCACTTTGACTTTAAAAGTACGTGACTGATCTGCCGCAGGGGAAATTTCTCGAACCGTACCTGTAAAACGGCTATCAGGTTGTGACCATAAACTGACCGTTGCCTCTTGCCCGACCCGAATTTCAGCCACTGCTTGTTCAGGCACACCAATCACGACTTCACGTTCTCCATCAATCGCCAATTGATAAGCGACCTGCCCTGCCGCCAAAACCTGCCCAACTTCAATATTGCGTTCAGTAATCACGCCATTTTTTGTGGCACGTAACTGGTTATAATCGGTTTGATTACTGCTAACCGCATAATTGGACTGCGCCTGTTTCAACTGCGCCATGGCATGTTGATACTGGTTTTTGACTGCGTCATATTGCGAGCGGCTGACTGCGTTCATGGGTAACAATTGCTGAAAACGCTGTAATTCATCACTGGCAATTTTTGCAGCAGATTGTGCACTTTCCAGTTGCGCACGCGCGGCATTGAGCTGCAATGCTGCATCTTGCACATCCAGTGTTGCTAAGACTTGCCCAACCTTGACCCGATCTCCGACATCGGCAAAACGCTGTGTAACTTGCCCTGCAACCCGAAATGCCAAAGCGGTTTGCTGACGTGCTTGCACCTCGCCTGCATAGCTTTTTTGCTCAAGATGTAAACTGCTGGGCTGGGTCACCATCACCAAAGGGACTTCCTGTTCAACCTCGGTTTTTTGCTTGCTGCATCCCATTAGGGTGATACAGCACAACAGCATCAGGCTGCCAATGAGATTCTGAGTCGTGTTCATCTAGCGTGCTCTTATTTAAACGTTTTTATTAGGGCAGAATACGCAGTATATTAAATTGATTATTTTTTAATTAATATACCACTAGGTACATTAATTAAAACTGAAGCGTCATTTTCCAGTTGTACTGATGCAAATTAGGAGGAGCGTGTGCAGATTCATGTCGGACGACCCAAAGATTTAGAAAAACGCCAACGCATTTTAATGTCGGCAAAACACTTGTTTTTAAAGTTGGGCTTTCATGGTTCGAGTATGAATCAGATTGCACGTGAAGCAGGCGTGACCAAATTAACGGTGTATAATCATTTTCAAGACAAAGCCACGTTATTTTCCTGTGCCATTGAAGAAACCTGTGAAAGTCTGCTTAAGGCACAACCTTTGGACTTGACTGCACATCGCAATTTTAAGCAGGCTTTATACCAAGCCTGTGAACTGTCCTTGAACTTGGCCAACATGCCTGAAGCGATTAAATTAGAACACTTGCTGATGGAACTGGCCTCGGAGCAAAATCCGTTGGCATTGCAGTTTTACAATGCCTCACATGCCAAACTTCGCGCGATGTGGGAAAGCTTCTTTCGCAAAGCAGCAGAACTAAAATTTATTCAGGCAGATGAACCCAAAACACAAACTGAATTGATCGTTTCCTTACTACATGGTTTACGTCACCATGAAGTTTTACTCGGTGTACGTGCCGTGCCTGATGCTGCACAATCTCAAAAGATTATTGAAGATGCGATGGGTATTTTTATGCTACGTTATGGCTGAACAGGCCAATAAAGGTTGATCTAAATCGGAATTTTTTTACCAAATCGCATGCCAGTCTGTCCTGTATTTCTCTGCGAAATACTGCCGCTTGGCACTATAACTTCAGATGCGCAAAATCCATGCAACTTTTGTAGATAGCCCGCTTGGATTGTATCTAAATCGGGGTATAGTCTTAACAGAGTAAAAAACACAGAACATGGAGAACAACGAATGATTCAACAAATTGATGCTCCTCTACGCGATGACGTACGCTTACTTGGCAACTTATTGGGTGAGACCCTCAAGTTACACGCAGGACAAGATTTGTTTAATCAGGTCGAACAAATTCGTGCTTTATCTAAAGGCGCGCGCGATGGACAAGCCGAAGCTGAAAAACAACTCGAACAACTGTTTTTAAGTCTGGAAGATGACGAGATCTTACCACTCACCCGTGCCTTTACCCACTTTTTGAACTTTGCCAACATCGCCGAGCAATATCATGTGGTGCGGAGTCGTCGCCAAAGCGAATTTGATGAACATGCTGTTTCTCCAAACCCACTCGATCACTTATTCCTCAAGTTTAAAGACAACCAAATTTCTGCAGAAACACTCTATCAACAAGTCTGCGAACTGAAAATTGAATTGGTTTTAACTGCACATCCGACTGAAGTCAGCCGTCGTACCCTCATTCAAAAATATGACGATATTAATGACTGCCTGTCTAAAATGGATCAACAAAAACTGACGCCACGTGAACGTCAGGCAGTTTTGGCAGATTTAAAACAGCTCATCAGCTCGGCTTGGCAAACCGATGAAATTCGCCAACATCGCCCAACTCCTGTCGATGAAGCCAAATGGGGCTTTACCACCATCGAACAAACCCTGTGGAATGCAGTGCCTAAATTCATGCGTGAATTAGACAGCATTGTGCAGGAACATTGTGGGCAAAGTCTGCCGCTGAACATTGCGCCTGTGCGTTTCGCCTCTTGGATGGGCGGTGACCGCGATGGCAACCCCAATGTCACCCATAAAGTGACTCAAGAAGTGTTGTGGTTATCGCGCTGGAAAGCAGCAGAACTGTATTTACGTGATATTGAAAACTTGCGTTGGGAACTTTCAATTCAGCAATGCAGCCCAGAATTGGCAGATGCTTTGGGACATTCCCATGCAGAGCCGTACCGTGAATATTTACGCGACACCCGTGAACGCCTAAAAGCCACCCGCAACTGGTTAGCAGCGAAATTACAAGGCAAAGATGCTGATGACAGTTTGGTGATTAAAAACAAAGACGAGTTGTTACAGCCTTTACTGCTGTGTTATCGCTCGCTGACGGCTTGCCAATTGTCAGACATTGCGAACGGCAAATTGCTAGATTTAATACATCGTGTGAATTGTTTTGGTATTGAATTGCTAAAACTGGATATTCGCCAAGAGTCAGGACGTCATCGCCAAGCCATTTCTGCTATTACCGAATATTTAGGTTTGGGCAATTTTGAAACTTGGACTGAACAAGCGCGTCAGAACTTCTTACTTCAAGAACTGCAAAGCAAACGTCCGTTATTGCCAAAATTCATGCAGGAACCTGCGGAAAGCCTGATTCAACATCCCGATGTGCAAGAAGTGTTTGCTACCATGCGCACGTTGGCTGAGCAACCGCAGGAAAGCTTGGGCGCTTATATTATTTCCATGGCGGAATATCCAAGTGATGTGTTGGCGGTGTTATTGCTGCAAAAAGAAGCAGGCATTCAGCATCCTTTACGTGTGGTGCCGCTGTTTGAAACCCTGAAAGACTTGGATGGGGCTGCCCAAACCATGAATACCCTATTTAATATGCATTGGTACAAACAGCATATTCAGGGCAAACATGAGGTCATGATTGGCTACTCGGACTCCGCCAAAGATGCAGGGTTCATGTCGGCCAACTGGGCACAGTACCGCGCTCAGGAAGAACTGACTGCGGTAGCGCAGCAACATGCTGTGCAGCTAACCTTATTCCATGGTCGTGGTGGTTCCATTAGCCGTGGCGGCGCACCGACTCAACAAGCGCTGTTCTCACAGCCACCAGGTTCTATTTCAGGTGCAATTCGCGTTACCGAACAAGGCGAAATGATTCGTTTTAAATTTGGACTTGAAGGGGTTGCTTTACAAAATCTGGAAGTCTATACCGCTGCCACCTTAGAAGCGACGCTGATGCCACCCCCTGTGCCGAAGGCAGAATGGCGTGAGCTAATGCATAACATGACCGAGCTTTCGGTACAGGTCTACCGTCAAACTGTGCGTGAAAATCCACATTTTGTGAAATATTTACGCACCGTTACGCCAGAGCTAGAATTGCAGATGTTGCCGCTCGGTTCTCGTCCTGCAAAACGTAAAGTCAGCGGCGGAATTGAATCCTTACGTGCCATCCCGTGGGTGTTTGCATGGACGCAAATCCGTTTGATGCTGCCTGCTTGGTTAGGTACAGGCGCAGCAATTAACCATACAATCGATCAGGGACAAAAAGCCACTTTAGATGAAATGCTCAGCGATTGGCCTTATTTCCAGACTTTAATTGATATGTTGGAAATGGTGTTGTCTAAAGCCGACAGCAATATTGCATTGTATTATGAGTCACACCTGACCGATGACGAAGACTTGAAACAACTCGGTGAGCAACTGCGTCAACGCCTGCGTGATGCCGTAACAACGTTACTGACCCTCAAAGGTGAATCGCAATTGCTCAGCAGCAATGATGTGCTAGATCAATCAATGCGGGTGCGTAAACCGTATTTATTGCCACTGCATTTGCTACAGGCAGAGTTGATGAAACGTCGTCGCCGGTATTTGGCAGAACAACATGCCGAACATACCCCTGTCGATCATGCCCTTATGGTAAGCATTGCAGGGATTGCAGCAGGCTTACGCAATACAGGTTAAGCCTCTACGAATAGCACAACAAGCAGAGTCATGTACTCTGCTTGTGGCTTATGCACTCACTTAGAAATGGCATGGGCAGATTACTGTATAAAAGGGTCACTAAAAAATCATAAAAAAAATGATAACTGGCATTTTTTATGATTTCTGTACTACCTTCTTTGAATTATGCTTATGATTAAATATCAGATAAAAAAGATGAACATTGACTATTTTCTGGGTCAAATGACTGTACTCGCAGGTGTGTTTACCATTGGCTCCATGTTTTACAGGCTTATTGCTGTTTAAACGCATTATTATCTTTGAGGGCAACCTTCCCTGCTGAGTGGTCTTTTACGGTGTTTCTGTGCTGACCTTGCTCATTATCATCCCCTATGCGCCCATTTTTTAGCCCTATGCGTTGCGTGGCGAAAAAATAAGCCTAAATTATGTGTAATTAGATCGGAAGAGCGTCGTGTAGGGAAAGA
>ERZ650312.477-NODE-477-length-22259-cov-21.580301_pt1 | contig 22259 bp, 15 predicted proteins | sample MGYA00376248_ERZ650312 | MGnify/ENA primary metagenome ERZ650312 (study PRJEB26733, sample SAMN07839316) | wastewater metagenome | biome: urban; feature: wastewater treatment plant; material: waste water | place: USA: North Carolina | collected 2016-07-28 ... | reverse complement strand
CAGTTTAGCAAACTGCTCCGTTAACCACTCCGGCAACCCTCCTTGCAAATTCTTTAAGAACTTCTATTCCGTAATTGCGAGTGCAAATATAAAAAGGTTTTATTAAATAACCAAACAAAATGATAAAAAATTTTTTGTATTTTTGACTTCATAAACATTCATAAATAAAGGAAAATGCGTAATTCATTATATCTCATAGGTTTAGCTTATTTAATGATTTCTTGTGGTTCTCAAAAAGAAGTTGCTAAAACTCAAAATTTACCAAAACCAGTGGAGGTAAAACCAGTAGTACAACCAAAACCAGACATAAAACATGAGGTGCACGGAGATTATTTTACTACAAATATTGCAGACCCTACTAAAAATGATAACACCATCAGTTATGGCTCTTTGGTTGGAGCTAATCCTAAAGGATATACCATAAGTAGGGCTTATTTTCCGGCTGTAGCACAAAATTTTAGACAGAAATATGTAATTTTACATTATACTGCAATAGATCACGATAAATCTGTAAAAGTGCTTACTACACAATCTGTAAGTGCTCATTATTTGGTTAATGATATGGATAATGCAGAAATTTATCAATTAGTAGATGAAAATAAGAGAGCTTACCACGCAGGTATTAGCGCTTGGAGAAACGATTCTTCTCTTAATGATACTTCCATAGGCATCGAAATTGTAAATAATGGTTTTACGGAGCAAGGTGGTAAAAGAACTTTTGTTCCATTTCCTGATTATCAAGTGAAAAAAGTAGCAGAATTGGTGAAAGATTTGGTTACTCGTTATCAAATTTTGCCAACCAATGTTTTAGCACATTCTGATATTGCACCAACCAGAAAACAAGATCCAGGTCCACTTTTTCCTTGGAAAAAATTATATGATGAATACGGAATAGGGATGTGGTATGATGATGCTGCCAAGCAAAATTTTCTTAGCCTGATTGTTCCAGAAGATTTTACTTCTAAATTTAATGATCCTGCTTTTGTAATGAAAGTTCAGATTGAATTAAAGAAATTTGGCTATTCATCTCTTTCCGAATCTGGTGTTTGGGATAAAGCTACTAAATCAACCATAGAAGCTCTGCAATATCATTTCCGACCAGAAAATTATGATGGAAAACTGGATATGGAAACTTGGGCTATTTTACAAGCACTTAATCAAAAATATTCAACAAAATAGATATTAATTATCAAAAGAAATTGACTTCGACAAGCTATTTTCAGTAAGTTTGTCGAAGTTTTTTTAATATACAATATGATGCAGACGATGATTGAAAATCAATATACAACACAAAATTTAACAGATAAAAACGGATACTCTTACCAGCAAGTTCAGAATGATGAAAATGGTGTAAGAATTTATACTTTAAAAAACGGATTAAAGGTTTATTTGGCTCAAAATAATGATGCACCTAGAATTCAAACCTATATTCCTGTGAAGACGGGAAGTAATAATGATCCAGCTGATAATACAGGATTAGCGCATTATTTAGAACATATGATGTTCAAAGGGACTTCTAAATTAGGAACATTAGATTGGGGAAAAGAAAAAGAGTTACTAGACCAAATTTCTGACTTGTATGAACAGCACAAAGCCGAACAAAATCCAGATAAAAAGAAAGAAATTTATAAAAAAATAGACGAAATTTCTCAAGAAGCTTCTAAATATGCGATTGCCAATGAATATGACAAAGCTATTTCTTCGCTGGGTGCATCGGGAACTAATGCACATACTTGGCTAGACGAAACGGTTTACAAAAATAACATTCCGAATAATGAATTAGAAAAATGGCTTAAAATCGAAAAAGAACGTTTTTCTGATTTGGTTTTGAGGTTATTCCATACTGAATTAGAATCGGTTTATGAGGAATTTAATAGAGCTCAAGATAATGATGGCAGATTGGTGCATTATGCTTTGATGGAAGAACTTTTCCCTAAACATCCTAATGGTCAACAAACTACTCTCGGAAAATCTGAGCATTTGAAAAATCCTTCTATGAAGGCAATTCATCAGTACTTTAATGATTTTTATGTGCCTAATAATATGGCAATGGTTTTGGTGGGCGATTTCGAATTTGAAACAACCATTCTTTTAATTGACCAATATTTCGGGAAATTTGAATACAAAGAACTCCCGAAAAAGAATAAAATAATAGAAGAGCCTCTAACCAAAGTGGTAGAAAAAACGGTAAAAAGTCCATCTGCACCACGATTGCATATCGCGTGGAGAACAGATTCTTATGGAACTCAAGAAGAAAGATTGGCTGAAGTGGTGGCACAAATTCTCTCCAATTCTGGGGAAGCCGGTTTGCTGGATTTAAACATCAATCAAAACCAAAAAGCATTGCGTGCAGTAGCATATCAATCTGGTTTTAAGCAATATGGGATGTTTACCATGGTAATTATTCCTAAGGAAAATCAAACGTTAGATGAAGCTAAAAACTTGCTTTTAGAACAAATAGATTTGGTAAAAAAAGGAGCGTTTCCAGATTGGTTAATTCCTGCCATCATCAATGAAATGAAGCTTCAAAAGCTAAAAAATCTAGAAACAGCAGATGGTTTGGCAACGGTTCTTTATGGCGCATTTATCAGTGAAAGAACTTGGGAGGAAGAACTGAATGAAATCGCAGAATGTGAAAAAATAACGAAAGATGAGGTAGTAAATTTTGCACAAAATTTCTTTAAAGACAATTATGTTGCCATCAAAAAAGAAAGAGGAGCCAATGAAGATCTCATCAGAGTAGAAAATCCTGGGATTACACCGATTAAAATCAACAGAGAGGTTCAATCTGAGTTTTTGACTGAAATTCTTAACGAAAAGTCATCGGAGATTAAGCCTCAATTCATTGATTATCAAAATGAAATAGAAGTAACCGATGTGAAGGGTAAGAAAGTGAGTTTTGTGAAAAATAAGTACAACAACATTGCACAAGTTCACTTGATTTACAAAATGGGAACAGACCACGACAAAGAACTTTCCTTAGCAATAGATGTTTTACAGTTTTTAGGAACAGAAGAATTGCTTCCGCATCAATTAAAAGAGGAATTTTATAAAATTGGTATCAGTTATAATTTTTATACTTCGGCAGATATTTTTAGAATTTCGCTCAGTGGTTTAGAAGAAAATATTTCTAAAGGTTTAGGTTTAATGAAGCATTGGCTTACTTCGGTAAAACCAGATTCTGAAGTTTATGAAGGAACGGTAGAATTGATTTTAGAAAGCAGAGAAGTTGGTAAAAAAGACAAAAACAAAATTATGTCTGCCCTTACTCAATATGCTAAATTTGGCAAAAATTCTAGGTTGAGAGACGTGATTTCCGAAGCAAGACTTAAGGAAATTCAAGTAGAAGAATTGACGGATAAAATCAAAAATTTAGTCAATTTTCCTTACGAAATTTTCTTTTATGGTAAAGATTTTGAAGGTTTTAAAGCAATTGCTGATGATTACATAGAAGTTTCAACTTTAGATATTCCCGAAGCTAGAATTTTTCCAGAACCAGAAACTCAAGGAAAGGTATTTTTTACCGATTATGATATGGTGCAAGTAGAAATGAGCAAAATTGGTAGAGCTAACGAAATTAATACGTCTAATTTTGGAAAAATTAATGTTTTTAATGAATATTTCGGGCGAGGATTGTCTTCTGTGGTTTTTCAAGAACTAAGAGAAAGCAAGAGTTTGGCGTATTCAGCTTATGTAAATTATGCCAATGCTAATGCGATAAGAAAGCATAATTATGTGGTTACTTATATTGGCACTCAGGCAAATAAATTGCATTTGGCGGTAGATGCTATGGATGATTTGATGAAAGATTTGCCTAGAATTTCGGCGCAGTTCGAAAATGCTAAAAATTCTGCTTTGAAACAAATTGCTTCTACCAGAATCACCAGAACTAATATTTTCTTCAATTATTTGAATTTGAATAAACTAGATATTTATCACGATATCAGAAAAGATGTATATCACGAAATAGAATGTCTTACGATAGATGATTTGGCAGCCTTTTATCATCAAGAAATAAAACCTGTTCAGTATAATGTAGCATTGATTGGTAAAAAGGAAAACCTTGATATGAAAGCTATTGAGAATCTAGGAGAATTCAAAGAAGTGACTTTAGAAGAAATTTTTGGGTATTAAATGGAAATTTCATAAAATTAGGATGACAATTTTGTAAGAGAAAAAGCGATACTTGTGTGCAACTTTGTATCAGCTATAGCATAGCTAGTTATCATTTGTGTTTTTTGGCCTCAGAATTATTTCTGAGGCTTTTATCTATAAAAAAAACGCGCCTTTTGGCGCGTTCCAACATATAATTTTGAATTATTTATTTCACAATTTTCATTTCATCTAAGAGCCATTTTGCACCAGCAAATTTATCAATGATGAAGAGAATGTATTTCGTTTGAACCATTATATTTCTACTAAATCTAGGGTCGTAATTAATGTCGCTCATCGTTCCTTCCCATTGTCTGTCGAAATTTAGTCCTACTAGATTTCCGTTCGCGTCTAGAGCAGGGCTTCCAGAATTTCCACCAGTGGTGTGATTGGTCGCCGTAAATGCTAATGGAATTTTACCCGCAGAATTTTTATAATTTCCGTAATCTTTAGCATTATACAATTCTATTAATTTTTTTGGAACATCAAATTCATAATCACCAGGCACATATTTTTCCATTACACCGTCTAGTGTAGTTTCGTAGTGGTAAGTAATGGCATCCGCAGGATTAGAACCTTTTACTTTACCATAAGTTACTCTAAGTGTAGAATTGGCATCTGGAAAGAATTTTCGGTCTTTATCTGCTGCCATCATCTGAGCTAAATATTTCTTTTGTAGCGCATCTATTTTATCTTGCAAGGTCATAAATTCATCATCTGCTTTAGATAAATACGTTTCTTTCATTTGGGTTAAAGTCTGAAAAATAGGGTCAGTTTTTACCGTTTTTACCAATTCTGGAAGGTTAGAAAACACTTTGTTGATGTCAGAATACATGGTAGCACCATTCACAGAATTTCTACCAGAAATTACAGAATTTCTGCTCCAATTTTCTAGAATTTGAAGATTTTGGTTCACCTCTTTGAATTGTTCAAAACCTTTTGGTAAGAATTCGGGTTGCGTTTTATTGGCGTAAAGTGCTAATAATTTAGCGGTAACTTTAGCATCTAATTCTCCGTCATAATCTTTGTAAAAAGCAGACAATCTGTTTTTGAAAGAATTCACCGATTTTTCGTCTGTTTTACCCGCTTCATAAGCTTGAATAAAACTATAGAATTGATTGGCTAATGTAAGTGTTTCTGCATTTCTAAGGATTTCTGTATAATAAGCGTTGTTTAGTGCATAAGGCGCTTGTTGATTATACAGTGTATTAAATTCTGAAAGCGAGTTTTTAATCTCTGGATTTTTCGAAATTAAAGAGTTTTCGTATTGTTGTTTTTTAGCAACAGCATTAGATTTTTTTAATCCTTTGGTTTCTCCAATCCATTTTTTCCAATAATTGGCTACAGATGCGTATTTAGAAGCATATTTAATTCTGGTAGCATCATCTGCACGCATTTTTTCGTCAAGAGTTTTTAGGGCGATGTCTCTTACTTCTATTCTAGCAGGATTGGTATCGGTAATAATTTTTTCGATGGCAATGCTTGGCAAATATTCATTGGTTCTGCCCGGAAATCCGAAAACGAAAGTGAAATCATTTTCTTTAATATCTTTTACAGAAATTGGCAAATAATGTTTCGGCGTAAACGGAATATTGTCTGGTGAATAATCTGCAGGCTTGTTATTTTTATTGGCATATACTCTAAAGATTGAAAAATCACCAGTATGTCTCGGCCAAACCCAATTGTCTGTATCAGAACCAAATTTACCGATACTTTGCGGTGGCGCGCCTACCAATCTAATGTCTTTGAAAGTCTCTACCGTAAAAGCATAATACTTATTACCTGCAAACATAGGTCTTACCAAAATACTTTGGTAATCTTCTAATTTTTGAGATTTTCTGTAATTATCAATATTTTCTTCAATTTTTTTATTGAGTTCTTTGTCGGTTAGTCCAGTTGTATTTCCTAGAATTTCTTTGGTAATATCTTTAATATCTGTTACGAAATCTACCACCATTCCCGGATTAGTGAGTTCACCTTTGTTGTCTTTAGCCCAAAAACCATTAGAAAGCAGGTCGTTATCAACTGTAGAATGACTTTGGATGGCACTATAACCACAATGGTGATTGGTAAGAAGAAGACCTTTTGGAGAGATAATTTCGCCAGTGCAACCTCTGTTAAATTGTACTACCGCATCTTTTATACTTGGTTTTTGAGTACTCCAAATATCAGTTGCATTGATTTTCATTCCCAGAGATTTCATCTCTTTTTCATTGATTTCAGTAGGAATCCACATTCCGCCAAATTGTTGAGAAAAAAACGCTACCGCTTGGAATAGTGATGCTGCTATTAATGTTTTCTTTAGCATTGTATTAGAATTATTTATTAAGAAATTTTTGGTTGTTAAAATTAAGGAAAAATATCTCATCTCACAATTTTATAAAAATTACGAAGAATTTTATAATATGTACTTTATTGGGGCTCAATATCTTTGCCTTAACCAAACCACAAAATATTTTAATTATGGAAACTAAAGATAGATTACAAAAATATAAGTTTGAAAATTACACCATAGTTACCAATTTTGAAACGTATCAAGATGCAGAAAATTTTGCCAAAGAGAATGCAGGAGAATTATTAGAAATAGGCTTTACAGATGGAGCAGATAATCCTCTGGAAAATCCTAAGGCCAATTTGATTGCTGATAAAAAAACATTCAGAGTAGAACTTCCTTACAGTGATTATAAGGTGTATTATTCTTATGACGAAGGTTTTCAAGAAATGGCAAAATCTTTACAATTTCAAAAGAAAGAAGCAGATAATGATATGTTTCTAGAAGATATCTTGTCTGACCAGAATATCGCTGCTGGTGATAGAATAATTATTGTAGATGATAAAAAAATCAATACAATTACTACGAGAGAAAGAATTAAGTTTTTGATGGGTGGTAATCTCTATGAATTAGCAGTAAAAATTGGTAATACAGAAGTATAAAGTACTCTTCATAATTATACATAGTAAATTTAACCAAAGAATGTCTTCAGATTTATTTGAAGGCATTTTTTAGTGGGTGCTCGCTGCAGTTTCTACCGTTTGTATTTGGATTAATTCTAGTTGAATGTGCCTATCGTGTGCCTTAACTACAAAATCCGAGATAATTTCTAAAACATCGTGGTCTATAAAATGAATGTTAGTTCCATCTATAATTAATGAAGAATAGGGAGGTACTTTGTCTAGTGTATTTTTAATTTCTACTTTGTTTAGGAAAGTCACATTGCTGTGTAATTTCAGAATATATTGGTCAATACCTTGATAATGAGTTTTTTCTAAGTCGTAACTTTCTTTGAAATTCTCTTTAATGATGTAGTAAATTGAAATTAATAGACCTATGCTTACACCAATTAATAAATCTGTCGCCAAAATAATAACAATGGTAATAATGAAAGGAACAAATTGTTTCCAACCGAGGTTGAATAAACTTTTGTAGATTTTAATTTTTGTTAATCCAAAACCAGTGAGGATAAGAATTGCAGATAACGAAGCATACGGAATTAAATTAATCAAAAACGGGATTAAAAGTACCGAAAGCAATAAAAATACACCGTGTACAAATGATGAAACCTTTGTTTTAGCGCCAGCTTGTATATTGGCAGAACCTCTTACTACCACAGCAGTTAAAGGAATAGCACCTAATAATCCACAGAAAAAATTACCAACGCCCTGCGCCATTAACTCTCGATTTACTGGTGTAATTCTGTTGTGTTTATCGAGTTTATCCATTGCTTCAATGCTGAGTAAGGTTTCTAGTGTAGCCAAAACACCAATTAATAAACCATTTTTCCAAATTTCAATATTGCTTAGAATTTTAGTAAAATCAGGGAATTTAAGTTCTGCAAAAATATTAGAAGGAATATTGACCAATTGATTGGTTTTCAGCGCGTAAGAAGAACCGAAGTAAGTCAAAAGATAATTAATAACAATCCCGAAAATCACCACCACTAATGAAGCAGGAAGTATGTTGTATTTCTTATTTTTGGGTTGTTTTAAGAAAATAAGAATCGCCAAAGAGATAAACGAAATAAAAACCGCTCCTCTGGTGATATGAGAATTGAAATCTACAATATTTCCAAGAAAATTTTTGGAGGTAAAAATCTGTATAAATCCACTGCTCCAAAAGTCAGGTTGGTTATAACCTAATGCTAGCGGAATTTGTTTTGAAATTAGAATAATACCAATGGCAGCCATCATTCCTTTAATCACCGAACTTGGGAAATAACTGGCGAAAACACCTAATTTTAGTACACCAAGTAATATTTGGAAAACACCAGCAATCATTACTGCCAAAAGAAAAGTTTCAAAATTACCAAGGCTTATAATCGCTGCCGAAACCAGTGTAGTAAGACCAGCAGCAGGACCAGAAACCGCCAATTGAGAACCGCTAATTACGGAAACTACAATTCCGCCAATGATTCCTGATAAAATCCCAGAATAGAGTGGTGCACCAGAAGCCAAAGCAACACCTAAACAAAGTGGAAGTGCCACCAAAAAAACCGTAAGACCAGCTGCTAAATCGTGTCTTTTGAACATTAACCAATAATACTTGAATGTTCGGTCTAGGTGCAACTCCATTTTTTCTAATTTTTTGCAAATTTAGGAAATAATTGAGCGGTGAATAAGAGTTTTTACTGAAAATTATAATGATTTACCTCATCCAACCTTCGATGAGGTAGTTTTTGGAAATTATTGAATTACTAAAAAGGTAAGTTTATAAGAATCTTTTCCGAATTTTTCTTGTTGATAGTTTTCTATTTTGATAATCTTTAACCTACAAATAATATTTTTGTTTGAAGAAAATACTGTTAGCAAATTTTTTTTAACTTTATAATTGTATTTAGTTTTTGCAACCGAAATACTAGGAGGTTCATCACATTCATCTCCATAATTGATTGTAAGAAAATTCTTTGGATAAAAGATGAATAATTTACTTTTACAAAATGGAAGATTCGATGTAGTATAAAAAGAAATGGTGTCATTTTCTTTAAAAGGCTTGATATTGTCTGTCCATAATTTATTATCAGTACTATTTTCTGTTATTTTGGCATTTGCTCTTTTTTCAGTTTCTGTAATTATTTTCTTTAATTGTTTATTCAAAGAGCTTTGTCCAAAACCAAAATTGAACATTAAAATTAAAACCAAAAATATTTTCGAAATTTTCATTATCAATTCTCCATTTTCAATTTTCAATCAAATCCAAAAACTGTTGTTCATCTAAAATCTCAATTGTGCCGATGTCTTGAGCTTTTTTCAGTTTGCTTCCTGCTTTTTCGCCTACCACCAAATAATTGAGGTTTTTAGAAACCGCCGAAATGTTTTTTCCGCCGTGTTTTTCTACCATTTCTTCGGCTTGTTCACGTGTGAAAAGTGAAAGTTTTCCTGTGAAAAGGAAGGTTTTTCCTTCCAAAGCATTACTTAAAACTTCATTGGTATTTTCGCCTTTTTTTAATTGAACTCCGTAAGTTTTTAAACGTTCAATCATTAATAAATTTTCTGGATTTTTGAAAAATTCTGTAATGGAAATCGCTATTTTTTCGCCGATGTCTTCTACCTGACACAATTCTTCTACCGAAGCATTTTTTAAATCTTCAATTGTATTAAAATTCTTTACCAATTTCTTGGCAACGGTTTCGCCAACGTGTTTTATACCAATTCCGTACAATACTTTTTCAAACGGGATTTGTTTTGATTTTTCGACACCGTCAATAATATTTTGCGCAGATTTTTCTGCCATTCTCTCCAAAGGAAGGAGTTGTTCTTTTTTTAAAGTGTAGAAATCTGCTACATTTTCAATCAATTTTTCTCGGTACAATTGTTCGATGGTTTCACTTCCTAAATTTTCAATATTTAGAGCTTTTCTAGAAACATAATGTATCATTTTCCCGACAACTTGAGGCGGACAATGCGTTTCGTTCGGACAAAAATGAATGGCTTGGTCTTCTAATTTTACCAATTCTGTTCTACATTCTGGACAGTTTTTGATGTATTCTATCGGTTGTTGAAGCAGTGTTCTTTTCTCCAAATTGACGCCTACAATTTTCGGAATTATTTCTCCGCCTTTTTCTACATATACAAAATCGCCATCGTGCAAATCTAGTTTTTTGATGATGTCTTCATTATGCAAACTCGCTCTTTTTACGGTAGTTCCTGCCAAAAGTACAGGTTTAAGATTCGCAACAGGAGTAATTGCGCCTGTTCTTCCCACTTGGTATGAAACGCTTAATAATTCGGTTTCTACTTTTTCGGCTTTAAATTTATACGCCATTGCCCAACGTGGAGATTTCGCAGTGTAACCTAATTGTTTTTGTTGGTTCAATGAATTGACTTTCAGTACAATTCCGTCAATTTCAAAAGGAAGGTTATGGCGTTCTTTATCCCAATAATTGATGAAATTTTTTACTTCTTCTAAATTTTTGCACAATTTTGCTTGATCTTCCGAAACTTTAAATCCCCATTTTTTGGCTTTTGATAAAAGTTCCCAATGCGTTTCCGCAGGAAATTCTTCGGCTATATATTGATAGAGAACCGCCGAAAGCGAACGTTTTCTTACCTCCGCAGAATCTTGCATTTTCAAGCTTCCAGAAGCGGTATTTCTTGGATTCATAAATAAATCTAAGCCTTCTTCTTCTCGTGATTTATTGATTTTTTCAAAATTTTTCTTGGTAAGGTAAATTTCGCCTCTGATGAAAAAACGGTTCGGGAAATCGCCTTTTAGTTTCAACGGAACATCCGAAATAGTTCGCACATTATTGGTAATTTCATCACCTTGAAAGCCATCGCCTCTGGTTACAGCTTGTTTCAGTTCACCATTTTCAAATAAAATTGAGATAGAAGCACCGTCATATTTCAGTTCGGCTACAAATTCTACTTCTTCGTTTTCGACGGTTTTTAAGATTCTGTTTTCCCAATCTTCCAAATCATTAAAATCATAAGAATTATCTAGAGAATACATTCTAAACTGATGCTGTACCGTAGGGAAATTTTTGGTAACACCACCACCAACACGCAAACTTGGTGAATTGGCATCATAAAATTCTGGATGTGCTAATTCTAAATCCTGCAATTCTTTTAATTTTAAATCAAATTCAAAATCAGAAATGCTAGGTTCGTCTAGAATATAATAATTGTAATTATGCTGGTGAAGTTCTTCGCGAAGTTCTTCTATTTTTTGTTGAATGTTTTCAGGCATTTTATTCTGAGGTTTTCAAGCAAAAATAGGGAAATTTGTTGGATGTTTTTAAGAGAAAGTTAGAGTCTGTTTAATTAGATCAAGAATAAATTTTAATACTATTCTTTAAATTAGGAAATGGATTATTTTTTTTGAAGGTTAAGACTCATTAGATTTGTACCAAATAATAATAAAATGAAAAAAATTATCATAGCTTTACTCATTATGATGTTTACTATAATGTCAGCACAAACTCAAATTATCGCACATAGAGGTTTTTGGAAGACCAATTCAATTACGGCAGAAAACTCCATTCAATCACTTAAAAATGCTCAAGAATTAAAAATCTATGGGAGCGAATTTGATGTAAGGATGACCAAGGATGGTGTTTTGGTAATAAACCACGATGAACATATTAATAAATTAGAAATTTCTGAGACGTTATTCAAAGATTTAAAAAAACAAAAACTTTCTAACGGCGAAAAGTTGCCAACTTTAGAAAAATATCTAAAACAAGGGAAAAAATCTAAACAGGTTAAGTTAATTGTAGAAATAAAACCAGCCAAAACGCCTGAGCTAGAAGATGAAATGGTCATAAAAACACTGAAAATGATTCGTGATAAGAGCCTAGAAAATCAGTGTGAGTTCATATCTTTTAGTTTACATCTCTGCAAAGAAATTAAAAAGCAAAATCCAAAAACGATAGTGCAGTATTTGGCAGGCGATTTGTCTCCTTCAGATATAAAAAATGCAGGTATAGATGGTCTAGATTATCACTACAGTGTTTTTCTAGACAAACATCCAGATTGGATTTTAGAAGCTAAAAAATTGGGATTAATTACCAATGTATGGACGGTAAATGACGAGGTTATTTTTAAAAAATTGGCAGATTTGGGCGTTGGTTTTGTAACGACTAATGTACCAGATGTCTTGAAGTAGTCTTTTGTTGAATTTTGTTTAAGGAAATTTTAATCTGCAATAAAATTTCTATTGCCTTATCTTTGCAAAAATATAGAAATTGGATATTAAAAAAATATTTGATAAGCAAAACATCTTTTTACTGTTATTGATTCTAATGGTGGTTGCTGGTAAGGTAATTCCTTACCAAGATTCATACAATCAAATATTCAATTTAGAAGCATTTATTGATTGGGGGATTGCAGGCATTTTCCTTTTGTATGGGCTAAAGCTCAATCTAAAAGAAGTCGTAAAAGATGTTTCTAATTGGAAACTTCATCTTTTAGTACAAACAGGAACTTTTGTTTTGTTTCCTTTGTTGGTGCTTGTTTTTTATCCTTTTTTTAGAGATACCATTTATTTCCAAAGTTGGCTTTCGGTGTACTTTTTGGCATGTTTGCCTTCCACGGTTTCATCTTCTGTGGTGATGGTTTCTATTGCCAAAGGAAATGTAACTTCTGCGATATTTAATGCCTCCATTTCTGGATTAATAGGAATTCTCCTGACGCCACTTTTGATGGGGTTTTTCCTCCAAGCTCATCATTCCGAAGGAAACCAAGCCGAAATTATTCAACAATTGCTATTAAAGGTACTTTTGCCCATAATTTTAGGGATTTTGTTGAATCCAATATTCAAAAATATCATTCAAAAATACAGTAAAATAATAGCAGAATTTGATCGATTAATTATACTCCTTATCGTTTACGAAAGTTTTTCCAAGGCATTTATAGAAAATGTTTTTGCATCGGTACCTTCTTTGGTTTTTGTGGTGATTGCGGTAAGTGTAGTCATTCTGTTTTTTGTAGTGTATGCTATCTTACAGTGGATTTCCCGTAAGTTAGGCTTTAGCAGAGAAGATGCCATTACTACTACTTTTTGTGGTTCTAAAAAATCTTTGGTTCACGGCAGTTTATTTGTAATGATTTTGGGTATTCCAGAAGAACAAAAAGTTCTTTTCTTACTTCCTGTGATGATTTACCACAGTTTTCAGTTGTTTTATGTAAGTTGGTTAGCAAGTAAAATTTCTAAAACATATTAAATTAACCTCTTGTGCATTATATGAAAAAATTAAACGCAAAGTCGCAAATGATTTGTTGTCAAATGATTACGTTTTTAAGACGTAAAGTTTTAACTTCGTTATCATTGAAAATCTTTGATTTTCTTGCGCCTTAAAAACAGTTTTAATGAAAATTTTTCTTGCGACTTTGCGTATTTTACTGTTAATGAAAATTTTGAAAATGCATTACGGGTTAAATTAAAGATTTTATATTTGTAAAATAAAAATACAGATTCTCTTGAACCCAATTCTTAGAAAAGCCCAAATTCCAGAAGCTGAAATCATTTGGCAAATCCTTCAACAAGCCATAGAAAGACGAAGAAAAGATGGTAGTAATCAATGGCAAGATGGTTACCCTAATCAAGAAGTGGTAAAAACGGATATTTCCTTAGGAAAAGGTTATGTTTTAGAAATTGATAATGCCATTGCCGCTTATGCTGCTTTGGTGTTTAATGACGAACCAGCTTATAAGGAAATAATAGGAGATTGGTTAACTAATGATGATTTTTTAGTGATACATCGCGTAGCAGTTTCAAATGATTTTCTTGGGAAAGGAATTGCGGTTTTATTATTTCAAAAATTAGAAGATTTCGCTATGGAAAATCAAGTTTTTAGTATAAAAGTAGATACTAATTTTGATAATTTGGCAATGCTTCACATCTTAGAGAAATTAGACTACCAATATTGTGGTGAAGTATATTTCCGGGGAAGTGCCAGAAAAGCCTTCGAGAAAGTTTTGATCTGATTCATTTTTTTATTCAATCTTTTTATTCCTAGTTATTGATAAATTCTATTTAAGTTAGTTCGGTTTGTTCCGAACTAAATTTTTATATTTGTTTTTTTTAAACATCATATTTTGAATAACAAAATAAAAATAGAACCAGAGATTTATCAAGAATTGATAGAATTTTACGGAACTCTATTTAATTTACCACCTTTGTCAGCCAAAATCTATGCCTATCTCATTTTTGATTTTGACAAAAAAGGACATACTTTCGATGAACTTCTTGAAGTTTTTTGTGCCAGTAAAAGTTCTATTTCTTCTAGTATTAATTTTCTTTTAAACAATAATCTTATCAAAACCATCAATAAAATTGATGAACGAAAACGATATTTTATTATTAATGAAGATTTTGTGAAAATAAGATTCGAAGAAATTGTAAATAGAATGAAACGAGAAATTAAAATTCTAGACCAATTAATTGAACATAGAGAACAAGAAAAAGAAAATATTAACCAATCTGAACGCTATAAAATATACAAATCGCTCCTCGAAAAAAATATTGAGAACATAGAAAATACTTTGAATAAATTATAAATCTGAAATAAATTTGATATGAATAATAAATTATTAATGCTTGCTTTTGCTTCTTTTTTCGTTTTGTCTTGCAAAAAAGAAGAAGAGAAAAAAGATGGCCCGAAACCTTATCCTGTTGTATCTGTAGAAACTAAAAATGTAACAGGTTATGACGAATATCCTGCTTCTATAAAAGGAGTGGTAAACAATGATGTGAGAGCCAAAATACAAGGATATATTACACAAGTTTTGGTAGATGAAGGACAATATGTAACTGCGGGACAACCACTTTTTAGACTAGAAACCAATATGTTGACAGAAAATGCAGATGCTGCAAAATCTGGAATTTCTGCAGCTCAGGCTAATGTTCAAGCTTCTAAAGCTGCCGTAAATGCTGCACAAGTAGAAGTAAACAAGTTGAAACCTTTAGTAGAAAAAAATATTATCAGTAATATACAATTGCAAACCGCCATTGCAAATTTAGCAAAAGCACAAGCGCAACTTTCGCAAGCTATTGCTTCTCAGCAACAAGCTTCAGCGAATTATAAATCTGTTCAAGCGAATATCAATTATTCAATCATTAAAGCACCAATTTCTGGCGTTGTGGGGAAATTGCCATTGAAAATAGGAAGTTTAGTAGGGCCAACTGATACCACTCCGTTGACTACAATTTCTGATACACGTTCGGTTTTTGCGTATTTTTCTTTGAATGAAAAAGAATATTTAGACTTTTTAGAAAAATCTTATGGCGCTACTATTCCAGAAAAAATCAAAAATTTACCAATGGTTGAGTTAAAACTAGCCAACGGAAGCATTTATCCTGAAAAAGGAAGAATTGAAGTAACTACAGGGCAAATTGATGCAACTACAGGAACTATTCAGTTTAGAGTAGGTTTCCCTAATCCTGCTAAATTATTAAGCAACGGAAACAGCGGAACCATTAGATTTCCTAAGTTTTATGACAATGCTTTGGTAGTGCCAGAAAGTGCTACTTACGAGCAACAAGGTATTGTTTACTTATTTAAAGTAGAAAAAGATACCGCTAAAAATTCTGTAATCGAAGTGCAAGATCGTGTCAATAATATGGTAGTTATAAAATCTGGAATTAATAAAGGGGAAAAAATAATTGCAGCAGGAATTGGAGGCTTAAAACCAGGTTCTGCCGTAATTCCAAAACCTGTGAAATTTGACAGTCTTGTTCAATCTGTAAAACCGATTTTCTAATGATTAAACATTTTATCAACAGGCCAGTTTTATCTACGGTAATTTCGGTAATTATAGTGATACTCGGGATTTTGGGATTGGTAACATTGCCAGTTACTCAATATCCTGATATTGCACCACCTACAGTTTCGGTTTCTGCCAATTATACTGGTGCGAATGCAGAAACGGTGATGAAAAGTGTAGTAGTTCCTTTGGAAGAACAAATTAATGGAGTAGAAGGAATGAGTTACATTACTTCTTCCGCAGGAAATGATGGTTCTGCCAATATTCAGATTTTCTTTAAACAAGGGGTAAATCCTGATATTGCTGCGGTAAACGTACAAAATAGAGTAGCTAGAGCTACACCGCTTTTGCCAAGCGAAGTTACACGTTCTGGTGTGGTAACGCAGAAACAACAAACCAGCGCGTTAATGTATCTTTCTTTTTATTCTGAAAATAAAAAATTAGATGACGTTTATCTTCAAAACTATTTGAATATCAATGTAATTCCAAATATTAAAAGAATTAATGGAGTAGGAGATGCGAATGTAATGGGAGCTAAAAACTATTCGATGAGAATTTGGCTAGATCCTACAAAATTAGCAGCTTATGGTTTGAATCCTACCGATGTTACCGCAGCAATTAGCGAACAAAGCCGTGAAGCTGCAGCTGGTTCTATCGGACAAAACAGTGGAAGTTCGTTTGAATATATTATTAAATATGTAGGGAAATTTAATACCAAAGAACAATACGACAATATCATCATTAAATCTCTTGGGAATGGACAAAACTTAATGCTGAAAGATGTAGCAAAAGTAGAATTGGCAGCGCAATCTTACACTGGTTTTGCACAAAACGGAGACAATCCTGCGGTAAGTATGGGGATTTTCCAAACGCCAGGTTCTAATGCGCAAGACATCATCAATAATATTAAAACGTATCTGAAATCCGCAGAAAAAGATTTTCCAGACGGAATTCATTATATGTTTAATTTCGATACCAATGAATTTCTAGATGCTTCCATCGAAAAAGTGGTTCATACTTTATTCGAGGCGTTTATTTTAGTATTTATTGTGGTGTATATTTTCTTGCAAGATTTTCGTTCTACATTAATTCCCGCTATTGCAGTTCCTGTTTCTATTGTGGGAGCGTTTTTCTTCTTAAATTTATTAGGATATTCCCTGAATTTATTAACGCTTTTCGCTTTGGTTTTAGCAATAGGAATTGTAGTTGATGATGCGATTGTCGTCGTAGAAGCAGTTCACGCCAAAATGGAACACGGCATTAAAGATGCCAAAAAAGCTACTGTAGAAGCAATGCACGAAATTACAGGTGCTATTATTTCAATTACTTTGGTAATGGCAGCGGTTTTTATTCCCGTAACTTTTATTGAAGGACCAACTGGTGTTTTTTATAAACAATTTGGGATTACGCTAATTGTGGCGATTTTAATTTCTGCCATTAATGCTTTGACTTTGAGTCCTGTTCTTTGTTCATTATTTTTAAAACCTGCTCATCACGATAAAGAATACGAACAAAAATCTACAATGGGAAGGTTTTTCCATCGTTTTAATGTGGCTTTCAAAGCTTCTACAGACAGATACGGAAGAGCTTTTGTGTTTTTAATTCGTCATAAATGGGTGACTTTGGTAATTTTTGCGGTTACGATTGGCTTACTTTGGTTCAGTTCTGCGACGATGAAAAAAGGTTTCGTACCGAATGAAGACCGTGGAATTATCTTTACCAATGTAGAATTACCAGCTGGTGCTTCTATGGAAAGAACGTATAACGCTTTGAAGCAAATTCAACAAAAAGCATTGAAAATTCCTGGAATTAAAAACGTAACCATTTCTACAGGGAGAGGTTTCTTGTCTGGAACGGGAAGTAATTATGGTTTGGCTTTTGTGAGACTTCAACCTTTTGATGAAAGAACAAGTGACGATCAGAAAATTGAAAATATTACCAAAAAACTTTTCGGAATTGCTGCAACAGTTCCTGATGCAAAAGTAGTGTTTTTCCAACCACCTTCTGTTCCGGGATTTGGTAGTAGTGCAGGTTTTGAAGCGGTTTTATTAGATAAATCTGGTGGTGAATATACTGAACTTGATAAAGTGACGCAGCAATTTATTGGTAAGCTAATGGAAAGACCAGAAATAGAATTTGCGCAGACTTCATTCAATACCAAATATCCTCAGTATCAAATGAATATCAATGTTCCAGTTGCGGAAAATGCGGGAGTTTCGGTTTCTGATATTCTTTCTACAATGCAAGGTTACATTGGTGGAATTTACGCCGCAGATTTTACAAAATACGGTAAACAATTCCGAGTAATGGTACAAGCTTTACCAGAAGCTAGAAGCAGTGCAGAAAGTTTGAACAGTCTTTTTGTGAAAACTAAATCTGGAGCAATGGCGCCTATTTCTCAGTTTGTGACGCTAGAAAAAGCTTATGGACCACAATCTGTGAGCAGATATAATTTATTTACTTCGGTGAAGATTACAGGTTCTAATGCCAAAGGTTATAGTACTGGTGATGCTATAAAAGCAGTGCAAGAAGTAGCAGCAGAATCTTTAAATCAAAATTATACGGTAGAATTTACAGGTTTGTCTCGTGAAGAATTGGCTTCAGGTTCGCAGACTTTAATCATCTTTATGTTGAGTTTAATTTTTGTGTATTTTATTTTGGCAGCACAATACGAAAGTTACATTTTACCTTTGGTAGTGGTAATTTCTCTTCCTTTAGGTGTAATGGGCGCTTATTTAGGACAAAAATTAGCGGGATTAGAAAACAATATTTATTTCCAAATAGCATTGATAATGCTCGTTGGTTTATTAGCAAAAAACGCAATTTTGATTGTAGAATTTGCGGTGCAAAGACGTCATCACGGCGAAACGATTGTAATGTCTGCCATCAATGCAGCTAAAGCGAGATTAAGACCTATTTTAATGACTTCTTTTGCGTTTATTTTCGGGTTATTGCCTTTAATTTTTGCGACAGGAATTGGCGCTGTTGGTAATCGTTCTATTGCAACAGGAGCAGCTATTGGTTTATTAATAGGGACTTTCTTAGGATTGATTGTAATCCCAGTTTTGTATGTGATTTTCCAATGGTTACAAGAAAAAGTGAAGCCAGTGCAAAAACTAGAAGTGAATTTGGCAGAATAATTTTTAAAAAGTATTAAAAATGATAATAAAAACATCATATAAACCTCTCGTTTTTCTTTTATTGGTAACGGTTTTGTTAAATTCTTGCAAAATAAGACAAGACTACGAAAGACCGAAAGATATTGTAGAAGAAAAACTGTATAGAACAGATCTTTTACCAAAAGATAGCACCAGTATTGCACAACTTTCTTGGAAAGAAATTTTCACTGATGCTGTTTTGCAAAAACATATTTCCAAAGCATTAGAAAATAATTTAGATATTAGAATTGCCTTGCAAAATATTGCATCTGCCGAAGCTTATCTTAAACAAAGCAAGGCAGCGTATGCTCCTACATTTACTGTAGGGCCAGGATATACCTTCCAGACGCAGTCTCTTAATACACAATTCGGTCAGATTATCGGCGAAAGAAGATATGTTAATCAGTTTGATGTAACAGCAAGTTTAGGTTGGGAAGCAGATATTTGGGGGAAATTAAGAGGTCAACAAAAAGCACAAATGGCGACTTATTTAGGAACTGTTGCAGCGCATCAAGCGGTAAAAAGTAGTTTGGTGGCTTCAGTAGCAACTGCTTATTACCAATTGCTTTCTCTGGATGAACAGAAAAAAATTATACAAAATACGATTGAGGTTCGAAAGAAAAATTTAGAAACTACACAAGCCTTAAAAACGGCAGGAACGCTCACTGAGGTTGCGGTACAACAGAGTGAAGCCTTAGTTTATAATGCTGAAGCGTCACTGATTAGTTTAGATGTTCAGATTCAAATTTTAGAAAATACCATTTCACTTATAATGGGCGAACCTTCTCAAAAAATAGAGAGAACAGCTTTGTCTTCTCAAAACTTCAATTTAAAAACAGATTTAGGTTATCCTATTTCTCTTTTGGCCAACAGACCCGATGTGAAACAGGCAGAATATAATTTAATAAATGCTTTAGAACTTACCAATTCTGCGAAAGCTCAGTTTTATCCTACTTTAAAAATAACAGGAAATACGGGTTTACAATCAGTAGATATAGACCATCTTTTTAGTGGGAATTCTTTGTTTGCATCTTTGGTGGCGGGTTTAGCACAGCCAGTTTTGAATAAAAGACAAATTAAAACCAATTACGAAGTAAGTTTAGCCAATCAAGAAAAAGCGTATCTCAACTTTAGAAAAAGTATTCTGAGTGCTGGGAGAGAAGTTTCTAATGCTTTAACGATGTACACTTCTCAAGATCAATTTATTACTTTGAAGAAGAAGGAAATGGAGGCGTATAAAAAATCGGTAAACGATTCTCAGGAATTGGTAAATTACGGGATGGCGAACTATCTGGAAGTGCTGAATGCAAGCGTTAACCAGTTAAATGCTGAACTTAATATTGCCAATGCAGAATATGTAAAACTGCAATCTGCTGTAGAACTGTACAGATCTTTAGGCGGTGGTTGGCAGTAATTGCTTAGTTTTTAAAATATCATAAAAAACAGCCTCTTTTAAATTATTTTTAAAAGAGGCTGTTTTTAGTTAAACAAGATTATAATTCTCTACGATTTGGCTATAGAAAAGTATTTTTTTGAAGCCACAATCGTTACAAATAATAACTTAATTCCCTATTAACTCCGTACCAACTCCGAATCAACTCCGTGGAAATTACCATTTTTTAGAAGAAAAATCGACTGATATTCGGAGTTAGTACGGAGTTGGTTCGAACAGAACTCTATTGAAATACTTTTTTTAATCCTGTATTATTTTTTTGTTGGTTGAATTAAAGGAAGGTATTTTCCGTAGCCTTGTTTTTCCATTTCATCTTTAGGGATAAATTTTAATGAAGCACTGTTGATGCAGTATCTTAATCCACCTTTATCTTTTGGCCCATCATTAAATACATGTCCTAAGTGTGCATCTCCTGTTTTACTTCTCACTTCGGTACGTTCCATTCCGAAAGAATTGTCTTTTTTCTCCTGAATAAGAGCTTCGCTTATCGGTTTAGAAAAACTTGGCCAGCCACAACCAGATTCATATTTATCGGTAGAAACAAATAATGGCTCTCCCGTGGTAATATCAACATAAATTCCTTCTCGGTATTCATTCCAATATTCATTTTTAAAAGGTTTTTCGGTTCCATTTTTTTGAGTAACTTCATATTGCTCTTGGGTTAACTTTTCACGAAGCACTTTGTCCTCTGGTTTTTGATAAGATTTCGCTGGGTTTGCTTTTCTTGCCAAATCAAACAAACCAGGTTCTATGTGGCAATAACCACCAGGGTTTTTCCCTAAATAGTCTTGATGGTAATCTTCGGCTTTATAAAAGTTTTTCAACGGTTTTACTTCTACTACAATGGGCTTTTGATAGTCTTTGGCTATTTTATCTACTTCTGCGTTAATGGTTGATAAATCAAACTTATTACTGTAATAAATGCCTGTTCTGTAGCGTGTTCCTCTATCATTACCCTGTTTATTCAAACTTGTAGGATCTATTGTTTTAAAATATAATTCTATTAAAAGATTTAGACTAACAACCTCTGGGTTATACACGACTTTTACGGTTTCGGCAAAGCCTGTATCATCAGAAGAAACAGTTTTGTAATCTGGGTTGTTAATATTTCCGTTTGCGTAACCTACTTCTGTAGCGGTTACGCCTCTTACTTGTTTGAAGAAATGCTCTGTGCCCCAAAAACAGCCACCTGCAAAATAAATTTCGGAAGAATGAAGGTTTGTAGTAGTCATATTTGTTGTTTTATTTAATGGTTTATGTTGTTTGCAACTAATTATTAATGCTAAGCCTGTGATAAAGGTTAGGATTCCTATTACTGTTTTTTTCATAATATTATTTTTTTGGGAATTGTAAAATCATAAGTCCAAATCCAAGAGATACAAGATCTTTAAGGATGAAAAAATCGGTAATTAAGATTCCGTCCACCACTTTCCATGTTCCTGGGGTGGTAAAAAGAAAGCTAAGGGTTGCTAAAAAAGTAACGAGTATCCCAATTGATGCTGCCACTCTTGAAAAATGTATATAAGGCGCAAAAACAATGGCTATGGCGGTGAGTATCTCAACACTACCAATAAGATTGGATACGCCCTGAACGCTCAATACATTGTACAACCAGCTCATTAGAGGATGATTTTCTACTAATGGTTGAATTGCTGCGGCTTCGGTAGGGGTAAATTTAAAAATACCAATCCATAGAAGGATAATTGCTACTCCGTAAAGTGAAACGTAATAACCAATTTTAAAATTAAGGCTAGAGTAAGGGTTTGCTTGTGTAAACATGTCAGTTTTGTGTTTTT
>ERZ650312.475-NODE-475-length-22289-cov-14.159306_pt1 | contig 22289 bp, 18 predicted proteins | sample MGYA00376248_ERZ650312 | MGnify/ENA primary metagenome ERZ650312 (study PRJEB26733, sample SAMN07839316) | wastewater metagenome | biome: urban; feature: wastewater treatment plant; material: waste water | place: USA: North Carolina | collected 2016-07-28 ... | reverse complement strand
ATATTGCGCTTTTAATTAGTGATAAGATAAATGTAAGTGAAATTCAGCAACTTATTGAAAAAACGGGTGGAGCGCTGTTAGACTCAACTTGGTTATTCGATGTGTATACTGGTCAAGGTGTTGAACAAGGCAAGCGTTCTTTGGCTTTTGCCTTGTTATGGCAACATCCAACACGTACACTTGAAGATGCTGAAATTAAATCTGGTATGGATAACATTCTGCAAGTGTTGGAAAACACTTACCAAGCGACATTGAGGGCTTCATGACAGCATTAACAAAAGCAGAAATGGCTGATCATTTAAGTGAGCTCACGAGTTTAAACCGCCGTGAAGCGAAACAAATGGTTGAGTTATTTTTTGATGAGATCAGCCAAGCACTGATCTCTGGCGAGCAAGTTAAACTTTCAGGGTTTGGGAACTTCGAGTTACGTGATAAACGTCAACGACCTGGTCGCAACCCGAAAACAGGCGAAGAAATTCCAATTTCAGCCCGCCGTGTAGTCACTTTCCGCGCAGGGCAGAAATTCCGCCAGCGTGTGGGAAACGAGCAGATCGATTGATCTGCTTTTTTTATGCTTTTTAAAGAGATTTTAGAAAGACGCTGTTATTTAGCAAGACATATAGTGATTGATCTTGTTGAGAAACTTGCCTCAAGCTAAAGATATGAATGAAAACACTGTAGAGATGAACAAGCCACCATCTGAGAATTGAGTGTGGAGTGTGAAGCCAAAAGGCAATATCGAAATAAATACTGAGTAAATTTAAGTGTTTTGGTTGAATATTTTTATATTGCGAATCAATTGGCAGAAAGGGGTAGATTGCGCTGTTTTCAGATATTGCAGCAAGTCAAATAAATTTTAGACAAAATATTCAGAAATAAAAAAGAGAGCCATCGGCTCTCTTTTTTTACTGCATAATCGTATCGATTATTGAGCAGCAGCTTCAGAAGCAGCAGCAGCAGCGTCTACAGCAGCATCAGCAGCGTCAGTTGCAGCAGCAGCAGCAGTGTCAGCAGCATCAGTAGCAACGTCTACAGCAGCTTCAGCGTCAGAAGCAACTTCTACAGCAGCAGCGTCAGCAGCAGCTTCAGCTTCAGATGCAGCTACAACAGCTTCAGATGCAGCAGCGTTAGCGTCAGCAGCAGCTTCTTCAGTTTTTTTAGCACAACCAACGAAAGCTAAAGTAGTAGCAACTGCAGCAGCAATAGCGATTTTTTTGAATAACATGGCATCACTCTCTAAAATATGAGATTAAAAAAAACCGACGTTAGTCTGTTGTATGCTTTTATTATTCCTAAATTTTGTTAGGCACTAACAACGCAGGCGCAGTCTAACTGGTCTGCGAATATGCTATCACTGCGCTTTTTGAATTGCTACTAGGTTGATTGAAAAAAAAGCAAAAAAACGCGAAAAATACGTGCTTTTTTAACAGAAAATAACAATTAATTTGGCATTTTAGATTGGAGAGTTGCACAGTAACTGGCTAAAAACTAAAAGGTTTTTACTAAATATTTTTTTATAATCATTTACTTAAAAATAAGTTTACATATAACAAGTGCAATTGTGTCTTTATGTAACTTTTGTCAACCAAATAAAAAAGCCATCGTTATAAGATGACTTTTTTAGGTGTTCTGATATTTATAGTAGTTTAATTGGCTGCTTTACGTTTCATTTGATCAAAGAAATCATCATTGGTTTTGGTTTCTTTCATGCGATCAAGCAAGAATTCCATTGCGGCCAATTCATCTTGAGTGTGCAACAACTTACGTAAAATCCAAACCTTACGTAAATTATCTTCGCTCATTAAGCGCTCTTCACGACGCGTGCCTGATTTCTTGATGTTCATGGCAGGGAAAACACGTTTTTCTGCAATACGACGGTCTAAGGTAATCTCTTGGTTGCCCGTACCTTTAAACTCTTCGTAAATCACTTCATCCATTTTACTGCCTGTTTCAATCAGTGCAGTTGAAATAATGGTCAGTGAACCACCTTCTTCAATATTACGTGCAGCACCAAAGAAGCGTTTTGGACGTTCTAAAGCGTGCGCATCAACACCACCCGTTAAAACTTTGCCTGAAGATGGTACAACGGTGTTATACGCACGAGCCAAACGGGTAATGGAATCCAGTAAAATCACGACGTCTTTTTTGTGTTCAACCAAGCGTTTGGCTTTTTCAATGACCATTTCAGCGACTTGAACGTGACGTGCAGGTGATTCATCAAAGGTTGAAGCGATAACTTCACCACGAACCGTACGTTCCATTTCTGTGACTTCTTCAGGACGTTCGTCAATCAGCAGTACAATCAGGAAACATTCAGGATTGTTACGAACAATCGACTGCGCAATGTTTTGCAGCAACATGGTTTTACCGGCTTTCGGTGGTGCAACGATAATAGAACGCTGACCTTTACCGATTGGGGCAACCAGATCGACTACACGAGCTGTCAAATCTTCAGTGGTACCATTACCCAATTCCATGACCAATTGTTCTGTTGGGAAAAGTGGGGTCAAGTTCTCAAATAAGATTTTATTGCGTGAATTTTCAGGGGTGTCGTAGTTAATTTGGTTTACTTTAAGTAAAGCAAAATAACGTTCGCCTTCTTTTGGTGGTCGAATCGTACCCGTAATGGTGTCACCCGTGCGCAGGTTAAAGCGACGAATTTGTGAAGGGCTGACATAAATGTCATCTGGGCCAGCAAGGTATGAGCCAGCAGCAGAGCGTAAGAAACCAAAACCATCAGAGAGAATTTCTAGAACGCCATCACCAAAAATCTCTTCACCATTCATGGCGTGGCGCTTTAAGATGGCAAAAATAATGTCTTGCTTACGGTTACGTGCCATTCCTTCAAGGCCCATAAACTCGGCAATTTTGATGAGTTCGCCAATCGGTTTTTTCTTGAGTTCGGTTAAATTCATAGAGGTTCTGATAGAATTAAAATTCTGGGGTACTGGTTAGAGAAGGAGCAACATTTAGCCGCATTCATACAATAAAATGAAAGCAATTGTATTTGCACAATAACGATTCAGAGCACTGATTCATTGTTTGATTGAAAAATGTGAAAAACAATTTCTGTTGCCGAGCGGCATTTTTGTGTTGTGTCTTTTCAGAAAGAGGATGAAAGATCCTGCGTTTCCTGAGCATGCAATATAAGAGAGAAATGTCTACTTGTCAATTTGTAGGCAAAAAAATACGCCAGTGTGTGGCGTATTTTTTTTCATCATCTCTATAAATAGATGATGTATCCATCGACTTAGATATTTTCGTCAATAAACGCAGTCAATTTAGATTTAGGCGCTGCACCAACTTGCTGTGCAACCACTTCACCATTTTTGAACATCAATAAAGCTGGAATATTGCGGATGTTGTAGTTCACTGCAGTTTGTTCGCAAGAAGTCACATCAACCTTTACAATTTTAACTTTGCCTTGGTATTCGTTTGCAAGTACTTCAAGTACAGGTGCAATTGCTTTACATGGCGCACACCAGCCAGCCCAAAAGTCAACCAATACAGGAGTATCTGATTGAAGAACATCGGCTTCGAAGTTTGCATCAGTGGTGTTTACGATGTTGCCAGACATGGATTACGCTCCAAATAATTTATAAGATAGCTTTAATTAGTATTACATAGCCATCTTGAATAAAGTAGGGAATCTGTGAATTTTCCATTCAAAATACAAATTTGTCCAATTGATCGTAACGATAAGGCTAAACGAAAATGCTAATTCTGTAACACATTTGTCATATATGCAGAAAATTTAAATAGTCGTTAAATTGTGCTGATAAATGGCTTTTAAATTAGGTTTATGTGAATTACTCTAGGCACAATTCTGTCTAGGTTTGTTTGAAGAATGTCTGATTTTTTAATTGATGAAGAGTTACTCGCAGCCATCGATATGGGGTCGAATAGTTTCCACTTGGCGATTGCACGGGTGGATCATGGTGAAGTAAAAAAAGTGGCATCAATGTCAGAAAAAGTACAGTTGGCTGCAGGTTTAGATGAAAATAAGAATTTGACCGAAGCAGCTCAACAACGAGGTTTGGCTTGTTTGGCGCGTTTTGTGGGGCGTTTAACTGCAGTGCAGTCAAACCGTTTGCGTATTGTGGCAACCAACGCATTGCGTCAGGCCAAAAATGGACATGAGTTTATTCAAAAAGCCGCAGAAATTTTGCCTAAACCTATTGAAATTATTGCAGGGCGTGAAGAAGCCCGTTTAATTTATTTAGGCGTATCACACACGATGGCGAATAGTGGACGTCGTTTGGTGATTGATATTGGTGGTGGTTCGACAGAATTGATTATTGGCGAAGAGTTTGAGCCAATTCATACTGAATCTTTACAAATGGGCTGTGTGGCCTATACCAAAGCCTATTTTGCCGATGGTGAAATTAGCAAGAGTAGTTTTGAAAAAGCAGTAGTTGCAGCGCGTAAAGAGCTGTATTCGATTGCTAACACTTATAAAGAAGCAGGCTGGGATACGGTTGTAGGCTCTAGCGGTACCATTAAAGCCTGTCGTCAAATTACGGTAAATATGGGCTGGAGCAATGAGCAGGAAAATCTGACTCGTGAAGGTTTAGAAAAACTCAAAGACCGTTTGCTCAAGTTTAAACACGTATCAGAAATGGAATTTGATGGCCTTAAAGAAGACCGTCGAGCAGTTTTGCCAGCAGGTTTAGCAATTTTATATGCCGTATTTGATGTATTAGATATCGATAAATTGGTGTATTCCGATGGTGCCTTGCGTGAAGGTGTAATGTATGACTTGTTAGGACGTTTCCAGCATGAAGACATTCGTGATCGCAGTGTACAGGCCTTAATGGGGCGTTATAACTCAGACCCGAAACAGGCAGGACGCGTGGTCAAAACTGCGCAACATTTGTTTGATAGTGTGGCAGAACCATTAAAATTAAATAATGAAGATAGTGACTTATTGCGTCGTGCTGCGTACCTGCATGAAATTGGTTTAGCCATCAGTCACAGCAGTTATCATCGTCATGGTGCATATTTATTGCAACATTCGGACATTCCTGGTTTTTCACAAATTGACCAAAACTATCTCTCGCATTTGGTCGGCAACCATCGTCGAAAGTTGCGCCAAGACGCGAAAACAGAAGCACTGAAAGCGGGTGGCAATAAAATTGTTTACTTAAGTTTGTTGCTTCGCCTTGCAGTTTTGGTCAATGCAAGTCGTAGCGATGCGATGCTTCCTGCCATTGAATTAAGCATCCGCAATGCGCAACAATGGCAGCTCAGCGTGTCGGGTGATGCCAAACAGTGGCCATTGCTTGTCGCTGAATTGCACGATGAACAAGTGCAATTCAAGAATTGGGACATTGAATTGAATATTCAGTCGGAACAATTTGTCGATTAAGATTTGGTTAATTTAGGGATAACAGTCGACTTATGAAAAAAGCTGCTCAATCTAAAGCATGGAAAACCGTGCAAATTGCACGTCATCCTGAACGTCCGCAATTTCTAGACTATGTGGGTGAAATTTTCACTGAATTTGATGCCTTGCATGGTGATCGTTTATTTGGTGATGATGGTGCAATGATCGGTGGATTGGCACGCTTTGATGGTCAGCCTGTCATGGTGATAGGTCAACATCGTGGTCGCAGTACCCGCGAAAAATTACAACACAACTTCGGGATGTGTAATCCAGAAGGCTACCGTAAGGCACAGCGTCTTATGGATATGGCAGAGCGTTTTAATCTGCCAGTTTTCACTTTTGTTGATACCATGGGCGCATACCCAGGTGTAGGTGCAGAAGAACGTGGTCAGGCAGAAGCGATTGCGACTAGCTTGGCACAACTGTCGAATTTAAAAGTACCTGTAATTGCTACAGTATTGGGCGAAGGTGGTTCAGGTGGTGCTTTGGGTATTGGTGTGGCTGACCGTGTGGTGATGTTGTCACACAGTATTTACTCTGTTATTTCACCAGAAGGTTGTGCGTCTATTCTCTGGAAAACTGTAGAAAAAGCCGAACAAGCCAGTGAAGCATTGGCATTGACCGCAGAAAAACTGCAAAAGATTGGTATTGTAGAATACGTAGTTGATGAAGGTGAGGGAGCACATTTAAATCCTGCACACGTCATGCACAGTCTGAAAAATGTGTTAAAAGAAGCTTTGAATGAATTGCAAGCGATGGATGCAACACAACGATGCGAAGAACGTTACCAGCGTTTAATGAAGTTTGGCAGCGACAATTTAGGTCTAGCGTCTTAAGTCAATTACAGGCTTTTCCTGCACAGACAAAATTTTTAATTGGATGTAGTGGCGGCATGGATTCCATGTTGCTACTGCATCTTTTGTCATTTTTGTGTCCTGAAAAAGTACGCACGATTTACATTGATCACCAATTGCAAAGTCCAAGCGCAGCGTGGGGCGCGTTGGTGCAAGCCACCTGTCAGAATTTAAATGTACCGTGTATACTGCAAAAAGTCACTGTGTCTGAGGGTAATCTAGAAAATCAGGCACGTCAGGCGCGTTATCAGGCCTATATGCAGCACTTGGATAGCGACGAAGTTTTAGTATTGGCGCACCATCAGCAAGATCAGGCGGAAACCGTATTGCTGCGTTTGTTTTCAGGCGCAGGTGTGCAAGGACTTGCTGCCATGGAGGTTGTCGATGTACGGGATGATTTCAGTATTTGGCGTCCGTTATTGGAAGTCTCGCGTGAGCAGATTTGCCAATGGAGTGCTGAATTAAAGCTGGATTATGTGCAAGACCCTAGTAATCAGGATGTGCATTATGACCGAGCATGGGCGAGAGAAATGTTGTGGCCAGTGTTGCAACAACGTTTTCCTAAAATGCAGCAAGCTGTGGCACGTACTGCAAACTTGATGCAAGATGCTGAACACATTTTGGCAGAAGTTTTGGCGCAGGATTTAGCAGCGTGTGGTACAGACTCGCAGCTGAATTTAATTCAGTTACAACAATTGTCTTTGCCACGGCAACGTCAGCTTTTATCGGCGTGGATGAAAGGGCAAGCACAATATCGCCCAAGTTATGATATGGTCGATCGTTTGCAGCGAGAAGTGATTCAGGCCAAAGCCGATGCACAAGCGGCGTTACATTGTCAGGATTATTATTATCTGCGTTATCAGCAACAATTATTTCGTTTGCCAAAAGCAGAGTATTTAGCTGCAGAACAGTTTGAGGCAGAAGAACAAGCGTTATGTTTACAGGCAAATCAGACTTTTCAAGTGTGGTCTGGCAGTTATCAACTGCAACAAGCCAAAGTTGGTTTATCTGCAACTTTGCTGAATCGTCGATTAACTTTACGGCCACGTTTAGGTGGTGAAAAAATTCATTTGTATGGTCGGGTGGGTACATGGCCACTGAAAAAAGCTATTCAGGAAGCACAAATTTTTCCGTGGACACGTCATACAATTCAAATATTAAGCCTAGATAATGTTATGCTAGGCGTTTTTAGCCCCAAAGGCTTTTGGCTTGCACAGTCGGACTATTGTGTCGCAGATGGATGGCAACCGAATTTAGTCTCTTAACGACAAAGAACTCAACGAAGAGCGTGGATCATGAGTGCTGTATTGAATTGTAATATTAGTTTCATTGGCGGTGGCAACATGGCGCAAGCCTTGATTGGTGGTTTGATTGCCAGAGGTTTGCCGCCTACCCGTATTACAGTTTCAGATCCTGTAGAACAAGTACGTGATTTATTGAAAGAAAAAGATGTGCATGTCACTGAGGATAATTTGGCTGCAATCGCACAGGCAGATATTGTCGTATTTGCAGTCAAGCCTCAGGTTTTGGCACAAGTGTTGCGTCCACTGTACGGTCAGTTTGATGATAAACTAGTGATTTCGATTGTTGCAGGCGCAGAAATTGCCACGATTTCTGAGTTATTGGGTACAGAACGCGTGGTGCGTGTAATGCCAAATACACCTGCTTTGGTGCAAACAGGTGCGCATGGTTTGTATGCAACCGAACAGGTCAATAGCACAGACCGTGAATTAGCAAGTCAGGTTTTGGCGGCAACAGGTTTAACCATTTGGGTAAACTCTGAAGCACAAATTGATGCCGTAACTGCAGTATCGGGTTCAGGACCAGCATATTTTTTCTATTTGATGGAAAGCATGATTCGTGCAGGCAAGAACTTAGGTTTAGATGAAAAAGTTGCGACAGCATTGACCTTGCAAACTGCTTTGGGTGCTGCGCAAATGGCAATTACCAGCTCAAATACACCTGCAGAATTACGCAAAAATGTGACTTCACCAAATGGCACGACCCAAGCTGCGATTGAAGTGTTTGATCATGCACAAATTTCACAAAATATTCAGGCGGCGTTGGCTGCTGCTAAAACGCGTAGTCAAGAATTAGCGCAAGAGTTGAGTGATAGTATTTAATTATTGAAAAACAACGAATTTAAATTTTAGGAAAGTTTAAGTATGGGTGCAAATTCTGCGCTAATTTTTGGCATTATCATTAACGTAGCGATTTTGCTCGTATTCTTCCGTTTCTTAATGCAATTGGCAGCGGTGAGTCCTTATAACCCTGTGGTGCTTTCAACCATTAAAGCCACCAAAATTGTAGATGTGTTTGGACGTATTTTTCCAACAGTTGGCAAAGGTCGGGTCAATTCTGCTGCTTTAGCTTTGTTGGTGGTGTTGTATTTACTCAAAATATTTGGTGTCATGTACTTAAATGGTGCGATGCCAAACAGTCCAATTCACTTAGTGATTCTGACTTTTGTGACTATGATTCAGGATTTAATCCGTTTCTGTCGTTATTTGATTTTTGCCACCATTATTTTAAGTTGGGTGGTGATGTTTACTCAATCTCGAGGCCCGTATATTGAAGTGATTCAAGACTTGGCAGAGCCGTTGTTGGCACCATTTCGTCGTTTATTGCCAAACATGGGGATGATTGATTTGTCGCCTATTATTGCATTTTTGGCTTTATATATCGCTGAAATCATTATGAATCAGGTGGCGATTGTTTTGCTGACAGGCTTATAAGTCGCAATATTCCAGAACCATTAAAAAGGACTCTTGGAGTCCTTTTTAATGCTTGAAGTTTGGACTGACGACCTTAATATGTCTTTGGGAATACAAATAACCTTCACCCTGACCTTCCTTCTCGAAGAAGGAAGGTGCGGAAAAAGAGAGTGCAACGATTTTAGTGTGCTTCATCCCAGTTATTGCCTTGACCGACTTCCACTACCAATGGTACTGAAATTTCTACTACAGATTGCATGACTTCTGCCAACTTCGGCGCGAGTTCATCTGCCGCATCGCGATCGACTTCAAATACCAATTCATCGTGTACTTGTAGCAACATTTTGGCTTGCGCTTGCGGTAACATTTTGTCAACTTCAATCATCGCCATTTTAATAATATCCGCTGCAGAGCCTTGTAATGGCGCGTTAATTGCCGCACGTTCTGCCGCTTTACGTATCATCATATTACGTGCAGCAATATCTGGCGTATAGAGGCGACGGCCTAAAATAGTTTCTACAAAACCTTGTTCTAGCGCGACTTGGCGGGTGCGCTGCATATATTCATAAATACCTGGATAACGCTGGAAATATTGCTTGATGTAGTTTTGTGATTCTTCACGGGTAAACCCAAGCTGACGAATTAAGCCAAATTCAGACATGCCGTAGAGCAAACCGAAGTTTACGGCCTTAGCCTGACGACGCTGATCTGAGGTTACATCTTCTAAGGCAATACCCAAGACTTCTGCTGCAGTACGGCGGTGCACGTCTTGACCGTGGTTAAAGGCATCGAGCAGGGCATCATCTTGTGAAAAATGCGCCATTAAACGCAATTCGATTTGCGAGTAGTCGGCTGCCAATAGCACACGACCTTCAGGTGCGATAAAGGCTTTACGAATTTGACGACCAATTTCAGTACGAATGGGAATGTTTTGTAAGTTTGGATCGGTGGAAGATAAACGCCCTGTTGCAGTCAAAGCTTGGTGATAACTGGTATGCACTCGATGCGTATCGTTGTTGGCTTGTTTCAGCAAACCATCGGTATAGGTGCTTTTTAGTTTAGATAAACCACGGTAGTCTAAAATTAAGCTACTAATCGGATGCTCAATTTTCTCCAAAACACTTTCACTGGTGCTGTATTGACCTGTTGCGGTTTTCTTGCCGCCTTTGAGTCCGAGTTTATCAAATAGGATTTCACCCACTTGTTTGGGTGAGCTGACATTAAAGTTTTCACCTGCCAACTCTACAATTTGGTTTTCTAAATCTTGCATGGTTCGGGCAAAATCGACACCTAATTGATCTAAAAATTCCAGGTCAAGTTGAATGCCGTTTTCTTCCATGCAGGTCAGCACACGAGCCACAGGCATTTCAATGTTGTGCAAAATATTGACCAATTCAGGATGTTTTTGTAGCTTCGCAGACAGCACTTCATATAAACGATAGGTGACATGCGCATCTTCTGCAGCGTAGTGTGCAGCCGTTTCAATTTCAATTTGATTGAAGGTTTTTTGTTTAACGCCTTTGCCTGCAATTTGCTCATACGATGTAGTCAGGTGACTTAAATATAAACGTGCCACATCATCCATGCCGTGTCGAGTTGCAACTGAGTTGAGCACATAAGATGCCAGCATGGTATCGAAATACCAACCTTGTAAATGAATACCGTGATTTTCAAGCACATGCGCATCATATTTTAAATGGTGCCCAATTTTCTCCACAGCATTATTTTCTAAAATAGGTTTGATTTGCGCCAAGATTTGATCACGGTTGAGCTGCTTTGGTGCACCTTCATAATCATGCGCCAAAGGTACATAGTAGGCATTTTTGGCATCGAAAGCGACTGAGAAACCAACAATTTCTGCAACGCGATAATCTAGACTGGTGGTTTCGGTATCAAAGGCAAAACGCTGTGCAGTTTGCAAGCGTTGCAGCAAACTATCCCAATCCATCTGATCTAAAATGGTGTGGTATGTTGCTGCTCCGAGTTGATCATCGATACTGCTTTGTGTGGCTTGATCTTCAGTTTCAATTTCATTGGCTGTCGGTGCGGCGACTGTTTGTGCAGCTTGTTGATAATTGCTGTTGTTTGGATTATTTGGATGATCAAGCGATTGTAATTGGTTACGGAATTCTAGCTCTGTATATAAATTGCGTAGGGCTTCGACATTTGGGTTTTGCAGTTTTAGATCGGCATAGCCAAAGCCTAGATCAAGATCACACACAATGCTGGCGAGTTGATGATCCAACGCAATACCATCCGCATTGTCTTTAATATTTTGTCCGACTTTGCCTTTAATATGGTCGACATTTTCTAAAATCCCACCAATCGAGCCATATTCGGTCAGCAGTTTTGCAGCAGTTTTGGCGCCAATACCAGGCACACCCATAATGCCATCGGAAGCATCACCCATGAGCGTGAGGTAATCAATAATTTGATGTGGCCATACGCCAAACTTGTCGAATACCGCCTGTATATCCATTGGCTTTTCTTTGAAGCTGTCTTCAAGGGTAACTTTTTCAGTTACCAACTGCGCCATGTCTTTATCGCCTGTAGAAATCAGCACTTGCTGTCCTTCAGCTTCAGCACGTTTGGCTAAAGTTCCAATAATATCATCGGCTTCGGCGCCTGGCAGCATGTAAAGCGGAATGCCCAAAGCACGAATTAAAGCGTGTAGGTATGGAATTTGCTGAGAAAGTTCCTCAGGCATACTTGGGCGGTCACCTTTATAAATTGGCGATAGTTCGTGACGGAAAGTCGGCTCAGGCGTATCAAAAATTACCGCCATGTGAGTAGGCTGAGTACGACGCATCAACTTTTGAATCGCAGAGATCGCGCCACGAATAGCATTGGTATGTAAACCAGTTGACGTGGTTAATGGTGGTAGTGCGTGAAAGGCACGAAATAGAAAATATGAGCCATCGACCAAGACAAATGGTGGCATGGATTGATTCCTTCTGCAAATAAGCAGTTTATTGTACGTGATTTTTGTAGTTGTCGCAGAAACTGATTTTAAGGCAAGTGTTGCAGACGCGCAGTTACCGAATTGTTGATGAATCCTGATTCAGATTCGTGCTGGCTGTTGTATGATCGGAGCCATGACAATATCAATAAAATGAAGAGCAATGCAGACACGGCAGAATGAAATTCGAATCATTTGGTTCATGCTATTAATCATACTAGCAATTGGTGCATGGTGGCTCGATGTGCCGATGCTGAGTTATATCTGTGCAGTCGCTGCAGTGGTCAGTGTGATATTTTTTGTGGGACGAGTGCAGAATTCACTGGAACAGGTTGCAGAAGCGCAGTCCCAAGTACAGCGTCAAAGCTCTAAAACTCCTTTATATATCGCCACTTTTATTGCTTTTTTAGGGGTGTTGCTGGATTGGTATTTGCTGGCATCGATTGCTTTAAGTGCATGGATTTTTATGTTATTGCGATGGTTGCAGCGTTTGGAGCAAGGGCTGTATCAATTACAGCAATTACAAAGTGCTGCTAAGCTTCAGACGCATGCTCAAAAGAGCTATCCCCAAAAGGCCTATGCTCAAGAAACAAAGACTCAAACGCAATTCACAGAGCATATTTTAGCCAAAACATCTGAAGTCGATGCAAGTCTTTCATTATCTAAGGCGAATGTGGATGGGAGCGTTATATCAACAACTTCTCAACCTGAAACCATCGCTATTCAACCTGATTCCATATTATCGAGTGTGCCAAACTCTGTTCAGGAACAACCAGCTCAAGTTTCTTATTCATATCAAGATCAAGAACATCTAGATCAAAAATATTCAGCTCCAGATTTAGCTAATTCCTCAAGGTCTGCTGGCTCTTTTGCAACACAAGCGCGCACATCAAGTAATAGCTTATTGCAACAAGCCCAATTATGGCTGTTGCATGGCAATCCCGTGTTAAAAGCGGCAATTGCAGTATTACTTATTGGTGTGGTGTTGCTGTTACGTTTTGCGACTGAGCATTGGCAATTTAGTTTGGCGGTGAAACTTCTGTTCGTTTCTGGCGTGAGTGCTGCCGTGATAGTATTTGGTTATCTATTACGCAACAAAAATCGCAGCTTCGCTTTGGCGGTACAAGGTTTGGGGTTGGCAGGGTTGTGTCTGACCTTATTTTTTGCCTATTACAATTTGGTCATTCCAAATTTAGCTGTTGCCAGTCTGTGTTTTATTGTGGTGATGTTGCTCACGCTCTGGCTGAGTTTAAAACAACAATCAGTCGAACTTGCCCTCATGGCAATGCTAATTGCTTATTTCGCACCGTTTACTTTACCTGTCCGTAATGCCACAGCCATTGAATTTATTGCTTATTATTTGCTGATTAATATTTCTGTTGCCATTTTAAGTAGTTTGCGCCCGTGGAAATATTTAAATCAAATCGCATTTTTAATGACGGTTGTGGTCGGTGGCAGTTATGCCTTTTATCATGGTTATATCTTTGAACGGCAGGTGTTAACGCTACTGGTTTTGGCGCATGCGGCTATTTTTATTTGGTTGGGTTTTCGTTTTAGTCAGCTTTTGGCACAGGATGATGTTGCCACATTTCAGTTGAAACCTATTTTAGATCTTGCCTTAATTTTTGGTGCACCCATTGTCGGTTATGCTTGTTTATATCTCATGTATTTTGAAGAAACAGCAGGGCAGGCAGCTTTTAGTTTGTTGTTTGCTGTAATTTTTGCTGGTTTGTATTGGCTGACCAAACAGCATCGGCAGACAAAATTTATTGCACAGAGTTATTTCAGTTTGATGCTGATTTTTAGTGTGTTGATTCCACCTATTTTACTGCCTGAGCAATGGAGTGTCATCGGGTGGGCATTGCAAGGTGTGGCTGTGTTTATTTTTGCCTTTATTCAACATTCTAAAATCAGCCGTTATTTGGCACTGGGTTTGTTTGCCGTGGCTGGATTGTCAGGGCTGTATTATTTAGCTGAGTTGCCTTATTTCGAGCGCAGTATTTATTGGGTACTGAGCCTAAGTTATGCCATGGTTGTGGTGTTTTCCAACAGTCGTGCAGCATTTAGAAAACAACTGAGTACTGCAACTACGAGCATACTGTGTCTCATGATGTTGTCTGCAACCAGTTTATGGCTATGGTTAGGCTTAGACTACTTCGATGGAGAGCTTGCAACAGTACAGACGCTTTTGGCAGTGGTGGTCATCTATTTGCTCTTCAACGAAGTATTGCTTTCTCGTCAAGCGACATGGTCATGGTTATTACCTAAATGGTTAGGTTTAATACCTGTTTCGCTCACTGCAGCAGGATTATTATTCAGCCGTAGCTATGATGGGGCAGTGCATTGGGTTTCGGGTGCTGAACGTCTGCTATTTGCTTTGTTTGCAAGTGTGCTCTGTGTCTTGTGGCTGCGTCCTTTATGGACTGTCCGTAGCGACAAAGAGTGGGTGAGTTTAGGGCTGTTACCCATTTTAGCGATGGCGAGTTTAACGCTGTTCCCTCAACATCCGTATAGCAGTGTGGTGATTTTACCATTGCTCTTTGCGGTGTGCTGTTGGTGGCAACAACCAGATTCAGATTGGCGCAAGTTTTGGTATGCGCGTAGCAATTTAATCTTTATGTTGATGTGGATGCTATGTTCACAACTGTTGACGGAACAAGCATTTTACGGCTATGTACTGCCTATTTTGAATCCATTTGATTTGGTCAGTATAGCCATGTTGGTGGCTATTTTGTGGATGCTGAATCTGCAACGCAAAACCAATTTAGATCAAGTCTTGACCGCGGTGATTATGGTCTTGAGTTTACTGTGGCTGAGTAGTTATGTGCTATTACGTGCCTTGCATTTGTATTTGGGAACGCCAATCAACGAGATTGCTGTTTGGCAAGATGCGACCGTGCAGCTCAGTCTGACCTTGCTTTGGGTAAGTTTAGCTTGTATCGCCATGTGGATTGCTAGTCTAAAACAATTACGTGCCTTATGGATTTTAGGTGGCAGTATTTTGGTTATTGTGACCTTGAAATTAGTACTTTTAGATTTATCTAATATTGGAACTCTCATGCGCGTACTGTCATTCTTTGCTGCAGGTTTGGGCATGCTGCTAATTGCATACATCGCCCCAATTCCCGAGCCAGATCTTGCAAAAAATAACATTTCGCCGTCTTCTAAAGTTTGAGCAGATCATTAATTTTAGTAAGAGGCAAAGTGTCGAAGACTGAAACGGTTACTTTAAGTCTGGTTCTCGTTTCAGTGCTTGGGCGCTGGCATATTGATCAAGGTCTTCATTGTTTAAAGGGCGCGATAAAGGATGATCAACAAATCCCATTTTGGGTACAGGAATTTCGATTTGGTTGTCTAGGAAACCATTACGGATACGTTCCTGCATTTCATCGCGTACTTTAAAAAAGTTTTCTTGCTGACACCACACCGCAAACAACAATTCAATTGAGGATTCACGGAAAGCTGTAACCGTTACAGCAGGCTTTGGGTCAGACAATACTAAGGCATATTGATTGGCAACGCTGAGCAATACTTCACGCACTTTAATAATATCTTCGTGAAAGTTAATCGCGAGGGTAATAGGTACACGTCGGATTGGAAACTTAGACAAGTTCTGTACGGGCGCACGAATCAATTGTTCATTGGGCAAACGCACATAAATATTGTCCTGAGTCAGTAATTTAACTGAAAGTAAGTCAATTGAAATCACTTCACCTTCAATCGTATGTCCACGAATCAGGGTGATTTGAATAGTATCGCCCACTTCAAAAGAACCTTCACCAATTAGGAACATGCCACTAATTAAATTGGATGCCGAGGTTTGTGAGGCAAAACCCAAAGCCACGGTTAAAATACCTGCTGCACCTAAAAACACGCTGAGTTTAAAGCCTGCTTCTTTCAGGCTCGCCATCACAAACAGCAGGAAAATAAAGTAAAAAATCCCGCGTCGCCAAACTAAGCGTTGATGCGCATTAAAACGTGCGCCAATAGTACGCACAAAAGTATTGGAAACAAAACGCGCAATTAAAAAACCAATCAAAGACAATACAATTGCGACCAAAATTTCAGTCAGACGATCTGTATTGATACTGGTAAAAATTCCTTTGAGGCTGTTGGTGATTTCTTTGTAAATATTTGAATCTGCCATATCAACCTCTTAGAAGAATGAATCAAACATATTAAATAAAGCGCCTGCCGTTTCACGCGGTGGTTGCAAATAGGTTACCTCACCTGCATGTGGTGGGGTGCGATTTTCAATCCGAATCCGTAGCGGGCGGTCTAAACCTTCGTGCATCACTTTAATTTGTGAAGTCCATAAACGACCTGTACTTTCGCTGAAAAATAAAGGCAGTGCAGGCACAGGCACATTCATTCGGTCAAAACGCAATTGTTGATTACTGGTGTTGTGAAATTCAATAGGCGTGACGGCACGAAATGCACGGGGTTTGAGTTGATGTAATTCGGTACGGCCATCGACTGCTGTGGCATAGCAAATTTCACCTGTACGATGATTTGGGCCAAACCAAGTATCTTTTGGGCGAATAATGGGCAAATCAAAAATGGGTTCGCGTTGCCCATCTACAAAGGCCGACATCCACAAAGGTGTACTGATATACAATGTGCCACGTTGCCCCGCAGGAATATAAATTGGATCGACAGGTTTAATTACCACAGAACGGTCTGCCAAACGAGGCATGAGCTGTAATTTACTTTGTGTAGATTTGAACATATAGCGTTCAATTTTCACAGGTTGTGGAAAGGCAAACTCAGGATCATCAATGTTATGCCATTGCTGTTCATAATCATATTGAATTTGCGGACGATAGTATTCCAAACGCCATTCTTGCATGCCACGCGTCAAACGTACTAAGAGTGAGCCAAATTGCCACGCTTTAGGATGATTGAGCTCAAACGCATAATCACCCCACCATTTTAATTTAGCTGAATCAGTTTCTGAAATCTCATGAATTTGTGACAATGGCCTATCCCTTTCTTGATAAATCAGCGAAAACAGACTTCACGCTGTCATACGCTTAGAGTACACTCAAATTAAATTTTTTCATCATTATTATAATCTCTGATGCAAGTACTGAAACAATTACAAATACCGTATAGCTTTGCTAAACGCCATGGGGTGTTAATTCGTTATGAAGGCGATCATGCCTTTATTGTACGTCGTGAAAATACGCCGATGCTTGCCATTCAAGAAGCACGTCGTTTTCTGGGGCATCCTGCACAGCATCAACTTTGTAGCGATCAGGAATTTCACCAATTATTAAGCAGCAGTTTTGCAGGTGATACGGGTGAGTCGCAGCAAGTCGCTGCGGGACTGGAAGATCATCCTGACTTGCTCAGTTTGGCAGATTCAGTTCCAGAAGCAGAAGATCTGATGGATCAGGAAGATGACGCACCAATTGTACGTTTAATTAATGCCTTACTATCTGAAGCGATTCGGGTCGGTGCATCCGATATTCATATCGAATCTTTTGAAAAAAAATTGTCGGTGCGTTTACGGGTCGATGGTCAGCTACGTGAAATTGTACAACCTCGTCGTGAATTGGCGCCGTTGTTGGTGTCACGTATTAAAGTCATGGCCAAGCTCGATATTGCTGAAAAACGTATTCCTCAAGATGGTCGCATTTCGCTCAGACTGGCAGGTCGTGAGGTCGATGTGCGTGTTTCAACGCTGCCATCTTCACATGGTGAGCGAGTGGTGATGCGTTTGCTGGATAAGCAAGCAGGTCGTTTAAACATGACACACTTGGGGTTGATGCAAAATGATTATGATCGCTTAAAGCAACTGGTACATCGACCACACGGGATTATTTTGGTTACAGGGCCGACAGGTTCGGGTAAAACTACGACCTTATATGCAGCTTTGTCAGACCTGAATGACGGTTCTAAAAATATTTTGACTGCAGAAGACCCGATTGAATATCAACTTGAAGGGATTGGACAAACACAGGTCAATACCAAAGTGGATATGACCTTTGCGCGTGCTTTAAAAGCCATGCTGCGCCAAGACCCCGATGTGGTGATGGTCGGGGAAATTCGTGACTTGGAAACTGCCGAAATTGCGGTGCAGGCCTCTTTAACGGGTCACTTGGTATTATCTACACTGCATACTAATACTGCTATTGGTGCAGTCACACGTTTAAAAGATATGGGCATCGAGCCGTTCTTGTTGTCAAGTTCTTTAATTGGTGTAATTGCACAGCGTTTGGTACGTACCTTATGTTCACAATGTGCCACGTGGCATGACGCAGATGACTTTGAACAAGAATTGTTTAAACATGTGACCGATGCAACCGATTTGAAACTTCCACAACCTAAAGGCTGTGAGCATTGCTCACATACAGGTTTTACAGGGCGGACTGCAATTTATGAAATTGTACCTGTAGATGAAGCGATGCGCCGTCTGATTCATGGCAATGCCGCAGAATACGAACTGGAAGATTATGCACGACAGCAATCAGGTTCTATTCGTGAAGATGGATTGCGTAAGGTATTGGCTGGTAAAACGACCTTGGAAGAAGTCTTGCGTGTTACCAATGAAGCGGCTGAATAGTTAAAAAAGTAAGATGGGAAATGAAAAGGGTTGATCACTATATTGTAGATCAGCCCTTTTTATTGAAATTTGATTTTAAAATTGCAATAAACGACGATGCTGGATTAACGGCATTGACTCTCGAATTTTGCTTTGTTCATCTAAATCAAAGGGCACTGTAATCAGTTGCGTACCTTCGTCTTGCACCATTGATAATAACTGCCCACGTGAATTAGCAGCGCCTGAATGTCCCCAAGTCTGACGTTTTTCACCATGCCAGCCTTGTTGGGCTGCACCTAAAACCTGACATTGACTATCCATGCCACGTGCCTGCAAGAGCAATTGCCAGTGCATTTGACCTGTGGTGTAGGTAAAAGCTGATGGCGCAGTTAAAATATTGGCGCCCTGAGCACGTAAAGTTAAGGCCAATTCAGGAAAGCGCAAGTCATAACACACCATTAAGCCGATATGACCAAACGGTGTTTTGACCACAACAACTTCAGAACCAGGTTCAAAAAATTTAGATTCCTGATAACCACCAACTGAGTCGCCAACTTGCACATCAAACAAATGAATTTTGTCATAACGTGCTTCGGTTTTTTCTGGGCTAATACATAAACTGACCGTACGCACACGACCATCTGCAATTGTTGAGCCGTCTGGGCGATACGGACAGGGCAATGTACCTGCTACAATCCAGATTTGATATTGATGCGCAAGCTGTTCCAAACGCTGTTGAATACTTTCAAACTGTGCCGCGGTTTCGCGTTGTTTACCAGCCGCAAAGCAGACAAAATTTTCTGGAAAAACGATCAGCTCTGCACCATCAACTTTACTCTGTTGAATCAATGTTTCAATGATTTTGAAGTTTTCTTCAATATCGTTTTGCGAGTTCATTTGAGCAACAGAAAGTAGAGTCATCAACCTATTCCAAAGTGAAGATCAAGCGTTCTGCTGATTTTGCTCAGCACATTGATCGAGATTATCTTGTTCTTTTTGTAGCTGTTTCACCAAAGGTTCAAACATATTTTGGTTGTTTTCATTCAGCTTCATGAGGGTTTTATGGGCATCTAATACTGTGGTGAGCATATTGCTATGTGTGACGTGTTCTTCTACCAGCTCACGCGTGCAGAATGTTGGATCGCCACAGTAATTTAAAATCACAAACACCTGTCCTAAGCCCATGCTATTTGCGAGCGTAGTAATGTCTGGATTGGTAGACAGCATAACTGCCTGAATATGATGGATTTGTTTCAGTTTTAAGCCTAGCTTAGCCAATACACCTAAAACTGTACTGTCAATAAATGTAGTTTGGGTTAAATCTACAATTGCACCCACCACATTGGATTGCTGTTCAATTTTACTGAGTAGTTTGTCTAGACTAATACAAGATTGGGCACGCACTTCGCCAAAAAGCTTAAAGATATGCGTTCCATTCAAGCTTGCATATTCAACATGACCTGTTGACATATAAATGCCATTTGCAGAGAAGGATTAGATAATTATCCCATAGCGACTATATAGACTCAAGTAGCTTACAGTCGTATATCTAGGGTTGAGAAGTTAACTGGCTGATTTGTTAGTTATTTTGTTCGACACAAACTCAAGATTGCAATGTCATCGGCTACATGATCGGGGGCTTGGAATGATTGATTTTGCAAGTGAAAGACCAATTGCTCGAACTGTTCATTCAAACCACCGCTATAAGGTTCCAATGCACCATCGGAGCAGATAATAAACCGCGCCTGTTTATTTAATACACACTCAAATTCTTCAACTTCTAAATCTTCAGTCAGTCCTAGAGGGAAACTACTGGTATTTAAAATCCTAGGCGCTTGATTGGGCTCGATTATAATGGCAGGTGGATAATGCCCCGCACTCGACCAGCGCAGCTCATGGGTTTCAAGATTTAAAATCCCACTAATCATGGTGATGTGCTTTTCAATATTTTCTTGAACCAGCATACCGTTCAGCTTTTTAATCAGTTCGCGCGGTGTTTTGGAGCGACCATGAAATGCAGCCATCCAAGACGTCAGCAAACTACTGGTTACGCCATGCCCAGACACATCGGCCAAATAGAACATAATTTCTTTGTCACTGATTTTCCAGTAATCAAACCAATCGCCCGACAAATAAGCCGAAGGTTTAAATAACGTATCTACACGGTAGTTGCACAGTTCGATAGGATTCGGTAGTAATTTTTTTTGTAGTTCAGCCGCAGAAGGTAAGTCGCGGCTGTCTTGATTACGTTTATACTGTGCGTCAATTTTGCGTAAAGCTTGCGGTGGATTTTCTGGTAAACGACTCCACAACCAACCTGCTAAAGCGCCTTGTTCCCATGCTTGAACCAATGCCGTGCCTTCATCTTCAAAGGCCAATACAATCGTGGGTAAATTCCATTGATGAGTTAAATAATCTTGCACATCAGCAATTGCAATAATAGTTGGGTCATACAAGCTGATGTCATCTATGTGAATCATTTGCACACTAGGAAGTGTGTCGAGCACCTGTTCTAGATATGGAATATCACGTGTGGGTTGAATGAAATACATAGAGTTTTGTGTTGACCCTGAACCTAAACAAAGCGTTACTATAACAATGCCTGAATACTCAAGGAAAGTAAAAACTCACCTTGAGTAAAATGTTTTACAAATTATTCTTTGCTTTCATCAGGCAGATTTATTTCTTCTTGATCATCAAAAAACTCTTCGGTTTCATCATCTACAAACGAAATATTGTCGGCATCAAGTCCTTTCTTTTCCGCAATTTCAAAGTTTTTACGTTGCAAGTAAATATCCCGAATCGCGGCATATTTGTCACCCTGTAACACTTGCTCTACTTCTAAGAGTTGCGAGCGAGTATCTACGCCGCGCATAACTTGCTCCGACCAATATAAACGGTCATTGTCATCTAAAATGTATTTTTGCGGACGCGCCTGACCATCTACAAGTGTGCCAAAACCATCACGGAAAGTACTTGGACCGTAAATTGGTAACATAACATAAGGCCCTGAAGGGACACCGTAATAGCCCAAGGTTGTACCAAAATTTTCTTCTTCTGTGTCTAAGCCTAAGCGACGTGCAGGGTCAGCCATTCCTAAAGTGGTAATGGTGTTTAAGCTAAAACGACCTAAAGTTTTTGCGGCACGTAAAGGGCGACCTTGAATCAATTGGTTAACCGCATTCCAAGGTTCACCCAAGTTTTTCCGGAACTGACGATATGAGCCGCGCACTTCACCAGGAACTTTCTTTGTATATTGCAATGCAAGTGGACGGGCGACATTACGATCTAGCATGTCGTTGAATGCATAAATTTGACGGTTCAAAGGTTGTAGTGGATCTTTGACTTCATCGGGTTGTGCAGCATTTGCATTCACTTTTAAATCTTTGGCTTTGACACTTTTTAATTCTTTAAGCGCATCCAAACGACTACTTTTAGTTTTAGAAGATGAATCTGCCGCAATAACTTCAGCGGTTTCTTTTTGAGTAACTTCTTCGCTAGAAGGTGAAGATGTTGTCGCATGTGTTGAGGTGATGAATCCTAAAGAAACAAGGCACACCCAAAGATATTTTTGTTGATACATAAAGAATCCTAGCGCTTAAATCTGAGTAAGCAAAAGCTGTTATATCGCCGATGGTTATATATTAACAGTTAATTGAAACGATGTATTGAAGCAAATTTGCTCAAAATGTATGTAAAAAATGCAAAAATGAACAAAAAACAAACACCCAATATATTTCTTTTAAAAAAAGCCTTGCACGTCAAAATAATTGCCCTATAATGCACATCCATCGGCGGTGATGCAGATTAAAACTTCTGATAAAACAAT
>ERZ650312.464-NODE-464-length-22618-cov-6.314187_pt1 | contig 22618 bp, 21 predicted proteins | sample MGYA00376248_ERZ650312 | MGnify/ENA primary metagenome ERZ650312 (study PRJEB26733, sample SAMN07839316) | wastewater metagenome | biome: urban; feature: wastewater treatment plant; material: waste water | place: USA: North Carolina | collected 2016-07-28 ... | reverse complement strand
CTGGAGTCATTTTGTCCAGACTCGAATGAGGTCGTTTCAAATTATAAAATTCAAATATTTTAAGTTGAGATTGGCGTTATATTTTTAGAATTTAGCTATATATCTTTGTTTTTATATATTTTTAGATTTTTTCAATTTTACCCTTGAATTTTAATACTATCGACTGCATGTTGTTATGCAAGTTAGTTTTAGGTATTCGTCATATTTGCTTCATCTTATTGGAGTCAAATAGGCTTATATCTTAGGGTGAAAATCGTTTTATATTGATTCATTCAATTTTCCGATTTTAGTCATGTAAAAATACTATTTCCCCAATAACTAAAAATTATTTATTCTTAACCTCGTAAACAAATAAGGCATTAGCCTCTCAATAAAACCTCAATCATGGAGACAATGATGAGCTTAATTAATACTGAAGTTAAACCATTTAAAGCTGATGCATTCCGTAACGGTGAATTCATTCAAGTCACTGATGCTGATCTTAAAGGCAAATGGTCTGTTCTTATTTTTATGCCTGCTGCATTTACTTTCAACTGTCCTACTGAAGTTGAAGATGCTGCTGAGAACTACGAAGAATTCAAAAAAGCTGGTGCAGAAGTTTATATCGTAACAACTGATACTCATTTCTCTCACAAAGTATGGCACGAAACTTCTCCTGCTGTAGGTAAAGCTCAATTCCCATTAGTTGGTGATCCTACACATCAATTAACACGTGCTTTTGATGTGCATATCGAAGAAGCTGGTTTAGCTTTACGTGGTACGTTCATCATCAACCCAGAAGGCGTAATTAAAACTGCTGAAATTCACGACAATGCAATTGCACGTGATGTTTCAGAAACTTTACGTAAGCTTAAAGCTGCTCAATTCGTAGCAAGCCACCCAGGCGAAGTTTGCCCAGCTAAATGGAAAGAAGGTGAAGCGACTCTTGCTCCATCGATCGACCTCGTTGGTAAAATCTAATTTTTAGATTTAACAATGTTGAAAAGAAACCACTCTAAAAGAGTGGTTTCTTTTTATTTGTCATTTGCTCACTTTTTAAGATACGTCGATCTCAATTCAATAGTAAATTTTTTACAATTCTTATACTTATAAATTTATAACGAAATTCATTTATCAATTGTCAGCCTGCTTTACATGGAGTAATGTCAAATTATGAAACATAAAGAGTTTTTCGTATGTACTAAATGATCAAACTAAAATGGGGGCAAATATATGGAAAAAACTGTTGTTGTAACCTCTTGGAAATATGATATTTCTTCACGCTACTTAAAAATTTTTTACAGCAATGGCACAGCCGAGCTTTATCACCCTGTTCCAGAATTTGTGTATGACAATTTGCTACGCACAACTGATAAGACTGCTTTTGTCCATAAATACCTTGAGTTTGATCTTCATTTTAAACGACTTTATCTTTTAGCCTCATAAATAAAAAACCAGCCTATGTTAAGGCTGGTTTTTTTGTTTAAATTTATTAAGCAGCTTCGACTTCAACTTGTTCAGCATACTTCTCTAATATTTTTTCTTTTGCGTCTGGATGAATATTAATTTTCTCCATATTGCCTTTGTAATGCTCTACAACTCGATCATCCATAATTTTTGACCACCATGAAGGAATAAAGGCTGGTAAAATCATCGCTCCATAGCCCGCTGGTAACTGTGGTGCATTTTCAAAATGACGTAGCGTTTGGAAGCTACGTGTTGGATTTGCATGATGATCTGAGTGACGCTGTAATTGATACAAGAACAAGTTAGTCACTACATTGTTATTGTTCCAACTATGCTCAGGTAAAGTACGCTCATATTGACCATTGGCTTTCTTTTCACGTTTTAAACCATAATGCTCAATATAATTTACTGATTCAAACAAAGTAATTGCATAGGCAGCCTGTGTCACTTGGAACGGTGCTGAACGCACTCCAAATTTGCTAAACATAGCAGCATGGTACACGGCAGACATCGCCCAACCATGAATCAATTCATTCTCTTTACAGAAGAATGGCAATTTTTTACGCTCTAAACGATTTTTCTCAATTTCGATCGCAGATTTGAAACTACCAATCACTGTACGCGGTAAAAATTTCCAGAAAGTTTCACCAAGTCGAGATGATGCTGGATCTTCTGGCGTTGCAACACGGCGGTGATGACCATATGGATGCTCAATACGGAAGTGATTATAGCCCGATGGAGCTAATGCCAAATGTGATAAATAATGTTCGAGACGACCACTTTTATGGCTCAATTCATGCGCCGTATTGATGGCAATACCATTCACCATCCCCACCAACGTACCCAATAACGCTTGATCTGCAAGTGATGTACCTTTACGACTTGCCAAATAAGTGCCGTAAATATTGGTCGCATATTGCAATGGAATAAAAAGTTTAACAATTCGAGAATAATATGGATCAGCTTCTAAATCTGCAATCGCATCAAGTGGTGGATTTTCTGTGTCCTCACCAATTAACTTATCCAATGCAGGAATAACACCATGAATAAATAATGGGCCAAAAGAGGCAAAGAATTTTTTGGTTTTTTTCGGTCCAAATTGATAACCCGCTAAACCACTCATTGCAATAGTCGGTACTGCCAAACCCAATAACCACAAATGACGTTTTTTATCTTTAAAAGTTGTTGTTGCTTGCTCTACATCCAGTTGAGTATGCATATTCATTAGAAACTCCTCAATCAAACACAAAATGTTTTGCTTGAATTGATTGTGTTCTTTTGCAGTCACTCTATATTATCATTTTAAGACTTGATATTATCATTTTAAGACTTTAGTGGTTTTTTATTGTGCAAAAACAGCAAATCCCTGTTATTCCGTCTCGTTATTATTTGCGGTTGATCGAAATTCTGATTGGTACTCATCAATATGATAATGAGGTATTAAACGCATTTCATAACGAACTTTCTAAAACTGAGCTTTTATCAATTCAACAAATTGAACAATTTATTGCACTTGGCCTGAGCCTACCTAATACAGAAGATTTGGCTTTTGAACTCGGTAAAAATCTAAAACTCAGTTCGCATAGTTTGGTTGGATATGCATTAATGACCAGTCCAAATTTAGAACATGCATTGAGATTAATCGCACAATATTTTCGGCTAATTATGCCAAGCTTTAAGCTATCGATTCAATTTCCAACTCATCAACATAAGGTTGAGTTATTACTTGAACCCATCTTGCAAATGAATAAGCAATGTTTAGCATTTCATATTGAAGCAATTGCCGTTGGATTTTATTACAGCTTATTAGAACTTGCAGGACAACAATTACAACGTTACCAAATTTATTTAAGTATACCCGAGCCTGTTTATGCTGAACGCTATATACATCTCGTTAAAGCAAATTTTCATTTTAATTACACATGGATATCAGGTATACGCGTCGTGATTGATCAACAACAACTGGCACTACCCTTACCTTTGGCGGATGCTCATAGCCTAAAAGTGGTTGAACAACGTTGTCAGGAACAGATTCAGAAGATTTATCATCAAGGTGAAATTGCTGAATGGGTCAGCATGATGCTGCGACAGGCCAATCAGATTCCAACATTAACCGAATGCGCTAAAGTTCTAAATATTTCCACTAAAACTTTACAACGTTATTTGCAGCAACAAGGAGTTGAATTTCAAGCTTTGAAACAAAAAATTAGTACTGAGCGAGCAATTGATTTATTAGAAAATTCAAATTTTACCATCACCCATATTGCTTACGAATTAGGCTATTCTAACCCTGCCAACTTTACCCGTGCATTTAACAAAGTATTAGGTTGTAGTCCGCAGAGCTATCGCTCAAAACATCAAGATCAAACGCATCTACTTCAAGACAACCAGACATAAACCTGCACCTACAGGTAAAACAGTACTCATATAATTTTCATCTGCTTTAATCAACTCAAGAAAATCTTTGACCTCAGCAGCATGCGAAATCACATTATCAACGATCAAAGTATTACCCGAGAACTGCAATAGACGTTTTAAATCATTCCAGTAACTCACATAGCAGCCACGCTCTGCATCTAATAAAATTAGATCATAGGATTCAGTTGCTTGTGCCAAATAATCTGAGGCATCGCCGACCCAAAAATCAATAAAACGCTCTAATCCAAATTCTTCAGCATATTTCTTGGCTTGAGCACTGCGGAAAGCATTGATCTCTAGGGTTTGAACTTTACCTCCGACCGATTTTGCAGCCTCAGCCAACCATAAGGTTGAATATCCCGTCGATGTTCCAATTTCTAGAATCTGCTTTGATTGCTGAGTACGTACTAACATCCCAAGTAACTTAGCAGATTCTGCTTCAATATTTCGGTAACGTCTTAAACGATCAGACTGCCGAGCATCATGTTGCTTAAATTCATCATATAAATCAGCAATACGTTGTAAAAAAACGGCGCTCGTCATGTCTTGTCTCCGAAATGCTCAAAAGCAAAAGTTCAAATTTAAGTCGCTTGTATTAATTTAAAACGTGGAATAACTTGCCCATCTTCAAGTTCAACTGTTTCAACAAACATCGATAATGGACGCACCCACATTGAATAATCACCATATAAACATTGATATACAACAAGTTGTTCCTCAGTTTCGCTATGTCTAGCAACATTAAATACCTGATAAATTTGACCCTTGTAGTGTTGATAAATACCACGTTGTAATACCATTTGCTACTTCCTTATATATGCCATGAAATAATTGCAGTTATATAACAAGTTCTATTTGATTCAAATTTTTATGCTCATATACGCACAAAAGTTCCACAAATATATATTAAAATTCAAAAATCCGATTAAATTTATAAAAACATACTGTTTTACCTATTTATTAGTTTTGCGTACTATAGCTTCATCGAATGAATTTAGCTGATTTGAACTGCTTAGAATTTGGAGAAATACATGTTAGATCAAAATATTAAAACTCAATTAAAAGCTTACTTAGAACGTTTAGAAAGTCCAATCGAGTTAGTTGCGGCTTTAGATGAATCAGACAAAGCTGCAAAAATCAAAGAACTCGTGACTGAAATTGCAGAACTTTCTGACCAAGTTACGGCGCGTTTTGACGGTTCAAACGCTCGCCGTCCGAGTTTCGGTGTAGCTAAAGCAGGTGAACAACCACGTGTGTTCTTTGCTGGCTTACCGATGGGACATGAGTTTACCTCTTTGATCTTGGCTTTATTACAAGTGTCAGGTTATGCGCCTAAAGTCTCTGATGAAGTCTTGAACCAGATCAAAGGCTTAAACTTAAAAGCAAACTTTGATGTGTTTGTTTCATTGAGCTGCCATAACTGTCCAGATGTGGTTCAAGCACTCAACTTGATTGCAATCTATAACCCGAATGCAACTGCGACCATGATTGATGGTGGTTTCTTCCAAGAAGAAGTTGAAGAACGCAAAATCTTAGCTGTACCGATGGTGTTTCAAGACAATGAACATATTGGACAAGGTCGTATGACTTTGGAAGAAATCGTGGCGAAGCTAGATACCAACTCAGCTGAAAAAGATGCCGCAGCACTCAATGCCAAAGATGCTTTTGATGTATTGGTGATTGGTGGTGGTCCTGCAGGTGGTACAGCAGCGATTTATGCAGCACGTAAAGGGATCAAAACAGGTATCGTGGCTGAACGCTTTGGTGGTCAGGTCATGGATACTATGGACATTGAGAACTTCACCACGGTTCAAAAAACTGTAGGTCCAAAGTTTGCTCAAGATATGGAAGCCCATGTACGTGAGTACGGTGTGGATATCATGAATTTACAACGTGTCAGCAAGATCACAGGTGCAGATCAGACCGCCAATGGTCTGGTTGAAGTTGAATTGGAAAATGGGGCTAAGCTTGAATCGAAAACCATTATTCTTTCAACAGGCGCACGTTGGAGAGAAATGAATGTACCGGGTGAAGCGGAATACCGTACCCGTGGTGTGGCGTACTGCCCACACTGTGATGGCCCATTATTCAAAGGCAAACGTGTTGCGGTGATTGGTGGTGGTAACTCTGGTGTAGAAGCAGCGATTGACCTTGCAGGAATTGTGGAGCATGTGACGTTGGTTGAGTTTGATACCAAGCTTCGTGCAGATCAAGTGCTACAAGACAAATTAAACAGCTTGCCGAATACCACTGTGATTTTGAATGCGCTCAGTACTGAAGTGGTCGGTGATGGTGCTCAAGTGACGGCATTGAAATACAAAGATCGCGCGACTGATGTTGAACATACAGTTGAGCTTGCAGGAATCTTTGTGCAGATTGGTTTATTACCAAACACAGATTTCTTGAAGAACAGTGCGGTTGAACTCAGCAATCGTGGTGAGATTGTGATCAATGATCGTAATGAAACCAATGTCAAAGGTGTATTTGCTGCGGGTGACTGTACCACCGTACCATACAAGCAAATCATCATTGCCACAGGTGAAGGTGCCAAAGCTTCTTTATCCGCTTTTGATTATATGATTCGCTCTGATGTGTAAAATAATCTAAAAACATGTGCACGCATTTACATTTCAAAAATGTAAGTGCGTGTTTTTACAAGTTATCAACAAATTTTCAACTTTATTATTCATACAATTTATGTTTATATTTTCGCTATCCATACCTATTGGATGCCACAAAGAAAAGGAAACATGAAAATGAATAAATTACTTGTTGCATTAGGTCTCGCTGCTACTGTTGCACTTGTAGGCTGTAATAAAGATAAAGCGCCTGAAACTGGGGCAACTACTGGCGAACATTTAGAAAACGCTGCTGAACAAGCTGGCGCTGATGTGAAAAATGCTGCTGATGCTGCAACAAGCAATGTAGCTACAGCAGTTGATACTGCTGCTGATCAAATCGACGCTGCTGCTGATCATACTGCTCATGCAACTGCTGAAGCTGCTGCAAAAACTGAAGCCGCTGCACGTGATGCAACTGCTAAAGTTGCTGGTGCAGTTGAAAGCGGCGCTGCTGATGTAAAAGAAAAAGCGCAACAATAATCTTTTGATTATAAAAAAGCCTCTGATCACAGAGGCTTTTTTAATGCAGAGAAAACTAACCGAGTAATCCTTCATCACGCATTGCAATTTGAACCGACTGACGTTCAGCGACTTTATTACGCAAAGCGATAATATGAATATATGGTGTTAAATCGTGTTCAATATGATTTGACCAATTTGTAAGTACAAATAAATACGCATCTGCTGGACCAAAATTATCATCCACTAAATAATCATATTCTGATTCAGCTAAATAATTGTCGATATATTTCAGTAAACGATCTACCTCAGCATATGCTTTGGTTTTTTCATCATCCGTTAACTTACCACTAAAGAAAACTGCATAAGCATCATGCAACTCAGAATTTAAATAACCTAACCATTCAAGGACTTTGGCACGCCCCATGCCCGATGGTGGGATTAAATCCTGTTTAGGATCGTGTTGTGCCAGAAACGGTAAAATTGCAACGTTCTCAGTTAAGATTAAACCAGGATTAATCTCTAAAGCTGGAACATAACCTTTCGGGTTAATTTCATAATAATCTACCCCTTTCGAGGTTTTATGTGTTTTTAGATCAACGCGTTCTAAATCAAAATCTACATTTATTTCATTTAAAATAATATGTGCTGCCAATGAGCAAGCACCAGGTGAGTAATACAACTTCATAATTGATCCTTGTTATCTAACTCTTATGTTCTAAAATGCTTTACCATAATTTGCAAAATGTGTTTCCACAAATTTGTCAAAAAAAGTAAAAAATACTGAATGATCTGACTATTAGTGAAATTACATGATTTTGCAAGTAGTCTTATGTCAACTTTTTATTATCATCGTATATATCCTGCTCAAATAGATCATTTTTTGAGGAGAATAGATTACTTCTATCCTCCTCTTTTTGCATAGATCACACTTTATCTTTTCTCGAGCGCTTGGAAAAACTTGCAAGACCCAAAAGACCTAAGATCGATAACCATCCAAAACTCCCCGATGAAGTATTTGACGGTGAAGGTTTATTCTCGGCATCACTCATATCAAGATCAACAATTACAGGATCATGATCTGAAGAGCGATAAGCATCTTCTGAGAAAAATAATGCTTTTTGTGCATCGGTTTTATATTCTTCGTTGTAATCTAAGACTGTTGGTTCATCTGCATTGATATGCCAAGTAAATGCTTTTTTTACTTTACTATATAAATTTGCATCTGCGATTGCGTGATCTAAATTGCCTGCGCCGCCATAGCCTTCCGCATTACTTGATACACCAAATACATAGCTATAAGCCTGCTCACCTTGCCCTACAACTTTGTCATTTAATAGAACTTTGTAATTTGCCTTTTCAAACACCTGAATCGGATCTTCTTTAGCATAACTATTCATATCCCCCAAAACTAAGATGTTTGGCTTTTCAACCTGAGTTGGATTTTTTGCCATCCATTGAACGAGTTGTTCAACAGCTTTCACACGTGTTGGGTTCCAACAACCCTGCCCATCTTTTTGATCAGCATCTGTTGTATTCGTATCAACACCTGTACATCCTTTAGATTTCAAGTGATTAGGAATAATCGTGAACATTTGCTTTCCAGAAATCGGTTGGAAAGTTTGCGCAATCGTCGATCTATTCTTATCACCTAAATCAAGCACAACTGGTTTATTGACAGGTTTTACACGTTTACTGTTATAAATAATGGCAACAGCAATCACATCTGTTCCTAAACGATCCTGATTTTCAGGAACTACATATTTCCAATCAGTGCCTAAAGCTTGGGTTAAATATGCAATTGCACTATTTTTATCATAGCCATTGTTTGCAATTTCCATCAAACCGTATACATCGGCATCAATTGCTTTTAAAGCTTTAATAATTTTCAAATGCTGTTTATCAAATTCAGATTGACTAGATGCTCCACGCTCAGTTGGAAATCCTGTTTTGCCATTGTCATAATTTAAGACATTAAATGCTGCTGCACGTATCAACCGCGTATCTTTAGTGGCGACATTTGGTCTTGATGGTGTTTTAGTGACCAATTCTGGGAGACTACGCCCCTGAATAGGCTGAATGCGCCAACCATTAAAACGGTATTCTAAAATCCCTTCAATGTTCTTAAGTTGATCACCAGAGCGCAAACTATTTGTTGCACTGAAGCTCTGCGGCAACCAAGGCGTTCTGTTTTGATTGTTATAACCATCATCTAAAATAATCTTCGATAATAAGTTTTTCTGTGCTAATGCTTTTGCCTCAGCAGATAAAGGTGGATATAAGTTTGTTGGAATAAATAATCGCTCCTTACTTAGTGACAGCTCACCAAAGCGACCATAGTTATAATTTTCACTGATGGTTAAAGTTTGTGGTAGTTTTACCAACATCCCTTGATAAAGTTGCGGTGAATTTGCAGTTAATTCAGTCAAACTATGAAACGGTAAATCAACACTTTTTGGCTGTACCTGATTTGCCATATTGCCATTACAGGTCAAAATATCTTGCTGTAACTGATCAATCTGTAATTGGTTTTGATACGCAGTCAAACGTCCTCGTAAGATCACTTCATCCCCAACTTGCCCGCCTTTAACAGAGCTACTCGCTGGAATATAAACAAAAATCGCATTACTCACGTTTGGTTTAGCTTTACTATCAATAGTTTGAATATAAAAACCAGAGAAACCATTTTCATAACGATAATCAGCAGTGATCACACCACGGAGCGTATAGTTTTGCCCTTGAGTTGCTTTATTATTTAAATCTGCAATCGCGGTGTCCGTACTTGAGCAACTGACTATTTCAGTAATAGGAGGTGTTGTTGAGCCTGTTAGATTTGAAAAATCATTCCGATCCTTCCATGCACGCCAAGAATTATCAAGATCAAATATAGTCTTAGGATCAACCTCAGCTACAGGATTTACCGTTTGCAAGCGAGTAAAACTATTCGCTTTACTAATTGTTGTTGTGCCCCAGCCACCAGAAGCTGGTTGCTCACCCAATCTTCCAAAACGATCTACCACTTTGCCTTTATAAACCAATAAAATGGCATCATCGCCATTAAACGAAAGTGCAGCGACTTGATTGACCTTATCCCCTAACTCAGTTTGTAAGGCAGTATGTCCAACTAAAAAGCGCCCCTTACTCGCAAGGTTTCCGACTAAAGGATAGACAAATGGCTTAGATGTACCACCATTATTAAACTGTTGAATCTCATAATCAGCTAAATTAACGGCTGTTTGATCTGGATTATAAATTTCTAATCCTTTTTTATTATTACTACCATCAATATATTGGCTAAACATGAGCTGCGCATGTGCCACAGAAAATACCGAAGAGGCCCCCAATAAGCCTAAACAAATTGCAATCGAATGGAATTTAAAATTTTTCATAAATTTTTACTTAATGTTTAAATCGACATTAGGCTATTCAATCTCTGTGACAAAAACATGAAGATTTTTTTACAAGTTTTTGATCGTTTGGAAAAACAAATGATCAAATAAAATCATTTAAAGATTTGACTTGACCTGATGAACACTTAAAATACGGCATTTCTATATTTATATCTCCAGAATCATGTCAAACGATCAGTTAGAAACGCAAATTACGGAACTCGACAATTTGCCTGAGCACCGTGAAATTGTGACGTTTATGCGTCGTTCAGCTCCGCTTAATACATCACAACGGACTGCTTTAGAAGATTATCGTGATTTAATTTTGGAATACCCCGTTGGTGATTTACGTCAACACTTTGAACATCCTGAACGACCTTTAACTGTTGAAATTGGCTTTGGTATGGGGCGTTCTTTGGTACTCATGGCAAAAGCCAATCCAGAACGTAATTTTGTCGGAATCGAAGTACATGTACCAGGAATTGCACAATGCGTGTATGAAGCTGGTATGGCTGGCTTGAAGAATTTATTTGTACTTGATGCAGATGCGATTCAAGTATTACGTGAAATGCCTGACAACAGCATTAACTGTGTGCAACTGTACTTCCCAGATCCATGGCAGAAGAAGCGCCACTTTAAACGCCGCTTTGTGATTCATGAACGTATGCAACTGGTTGAACAGAAGTTAGAGCTTGGGGGTACCTTCCATGCTGCTACTGATTGGGAGCCATACGCAGAATGGATGCTTGATATTTTAGATAATCGTCCAGACATGGAAAATTTAGCAGGTAAAGGTAATAGCTACCCTCGCCCTGAATGGCGTCCAGTAACCAAATTTGAGCGTCGCGGACTTGAATCTGGTCACAAGATCAATGACTTTATTTTTAAAAAAATTAAGTAGTGACTCTTAAAATTTCAAATACAAATAGCATTAAATATTATTTATTTAATGCTATTTATCTCTTATTGGCTTACTCATATTCATTTTTTAAATCTTAAAAGAACAAAAACTGAATGCTCTCTGGTGTCCATAGACGATAAAAACTATATCTCTCAAACCGTTATTATCGAACTGACTTTATAGAATCAAACCTGATCAAACCTAAGTTGTTCTATTTACATGATCTATAAATATTTTTTACTCATATTTAGCTAAAATAAGAAACAGATAATTTTTACATCCCTTTAAGAAGTTATCGTTTCATAAACAATGAGTGCTATTCACTGTAATGATTTAACTCAATGATGAAGATAGGTTGGTTTTATGGAAAAAACACTGCAATGCCCCAAATGTGGTTCTACAGAAATCGAAGTACGTGATCATAACAAATTACTAAAAACAACAGGCGGAGTTCTAATGACGGCGGCGGGAACTACGGCTGGAACAGTGGGTGGAGCTGCAACAGGTGCATCAGTTGGTGCCACGATTGGTACTGTAGCAGGTCCATTAGGTGTCATTGTGGGTGGGACTATTGGAACATTTGTAGGTGCAATTAGTGTCGGAATTACTGGAGGAATCGCGGGTAATATTTTTGGCAAAAAAGCAGGTGTGGCGATCGACAAAAATATTTTCCAAGACTATCTTTGTCTCAAATGTAAACATCGTTTTAAACAGAAAAATTGATTAAGCTTAAGGCACATTTACATTCTTTTTTTAAGCTGATATTTAACAAATTGTATCAGCTCAATGTATTTACAGATAATCGCTCGATTTTCTAGAATACAAATACATGATGTTTAACATCTCTTGATATTAAAAATCATTCAAATTTTGTCCATCACAAATAAAATGAAATGGTTTCCCTATCATTATTTTTCGTGTAAATGTCGTTTCATAATACTTTCACTTAAAAGTTTATAAACATCAACAAGATCGCTTCCTGAATTCTTTTCTAATAACTGTTGATGCATTTTTAAAATATTTTCATCACCACGCATTGCAGGACCTGTTTGCATTTCTTTAGGATTATTGATCGTTGCTTTTTGAGCAGTTTCTAAAATCAATGGATAAAGTAAAGAAAAATCAACCTGTTGCTCATCAACAATTTGTTTAGAAAGATCATAACAGTAATTGCTAAAATTACATGCAAAAACAGCAGCCATGTGTAATGTCTGACGTTGTTGAGAACTATATTGATAAACCTTCGGAGTCAGACTATGCGCTAATGAAGCGAGCAACTCCAAGTCATTGTGCCGAACTGCCTCGACAAACATAGGTGTTTCTGCCCAATCAATCGCACGCTCATGACTAAAAGTTTGTAAGGGATAAAATACGCCAGATCTCTCATGTACTGTTGAAAGCACCTCTAAACTGGTACTTCCTGAGGTATGAACAATTAATGCTTGCTGTAAATAATGATTAATTTTCTGAATAACATCAGCTATGGATTGGTCAGATATAGCAATAATAACGAGATCAGTATTGGGATTTAATTGATCAAAATGATTAATCCCAGTAGCTTCCACTAAAGATGCTAAACGATTTGCTTTTTCTAAATCACGACTAAAAACTTGTACAATCTGGTGATCAGGATGTAATACTTTTGCTAAATGATAAGCAACGCGTCCTGCACCAATAAATGTAATTCTCATTTTTATTCGACCTATATACAAGCAAAGCTATCCATTATTAAATTATTTACGGAAAATTTCTAATAATGGATTAAATCACTAAAAAGTTAAGCAGAATAAGTCACAAAACCTATTCTGCTCAGAAACAAAGTTTAGATGAATGTCTGTACCGCTTTACCTTTCAAGGTCTGGCCTAGCAAAGGTGTATTTTTACCTTGAGATAAAATTGTCTCTTTTGATACTACCCACTCTAGTTCTGGATCAACCAACACCCAACCTGCTTCTTGCTGCCAACGTTCAGTCATATTTGCAACCTGCGCTGGAATTGAAGTCACTTTTTCAACCCATTCTAATGGTTCAAACAGACTTTCTTGAATCAGTTGTACACCCAAAGCTACATAAGTATCAAAAGCCGTTATTCCTGGTTGTGTTTCTGCAAAAGGCGCCATTTTTGCTGAGCTACTTAATGGTTCATGATGAGTACAAATTGCATCTATCACGCCTTCTTTCACACCTTGACGTAATAATGCTTTATCTTGCTCAGAACGTAATGGTGGGCGAACATGCGCAAGTGAGTTAAAACCATCAGTGAGTTGTTCAGTTAAATGTAATTGGTGCATCGCAACATCCGCAGTGACTGGCAAACCTTTGGCTTTAGCTGCGCGAATCAAATCAACTGACGCACCACAAGACAATAAACCAAAATGTGCTTTCACGCCTGTTGCTTCAATCATCAAAAGGTATTTAGCAATTGCAACTGTTTCCGCGATCGCTGGAATCATTGGTAAGCCTTGACGAGAAGCGATAAAACCTTCGTGCGCGCAACCATCTTTTGCAAGCTGTGGCTCTTCGGCATAGAAGACAACGGTCAAATCCAAACCAGCAGCATACTCAAGAGTACGAATCACAACATCATCATTTTCAAATGCTGCATTGGCATTAGAAACAGCAGTACAACCACCTTTCTTTAAACCTGCCATATTAGCCGGCTGCTTCCCATTCAAACCTTGAGTTTGTGCACCAATAATATGTAGATAAATACCACCATCTAATTGTGCCTTTTCAATCAGACCATGAATAAGTGCGCCATTATCTTGTACGATAGGTTTTGAGTCTGGTGGAGTAATGACATGTAAAATACCATTTGCACGCGCAGCTTTACCTTCTGACTTTAATGTCCCATGTTGTTGTTGCCCTGGCTCACGTAAGCGTGCGCACAAGTCAACCATGGTTGGCATTAACCATTTACCTTGACCGTCAATCGTTTCATCAATTTGATCTGCGCTATCAACTAATTTACCATTCTTAATATAAACCGTTTGAACTTGATCAGTTTTTTGAATTGGATCGAGCACACGGACATTTTCAATTTTTACAATACTCATGTGATCTATCCTTTAAAGTGCAATCGCTTCAATTAAACCTTGTTCTTGTAACTGCCCTTGCATCGCAAGTGCCAGTACCGCCATTCGTACTGCAATACCGTTGGTTACTTGTTTCAAAATAACCGATTGATCTCCATCCGCAATACTTGAATCAATTTCAACACCACGGTTCATTGGACCAGGATGCATAACGATGCAATCAGGTTTAGCGAGCGCCAAGCGTTCTTTATTAAGTCCATACATTTTGTAAAATTCAGATTGTGAAGATAATGCAGGTGAATCAATACGCTCATTTTGAATTCGTAATGCAATAATCACATCACAGTCTGTTACGCCTGCATCCATTTTATTAAACAGGCGTACATTTTCGCCATATTCATTAAAACCAACTGGTAACAGCGTATTTGGTGCAATCACGCGAATATCTTTGCAACCTAGTGTTTGTAAAGCAGCCACATTGGAACGTGCTACACGCGAATGTTTAATATCACCAATAATCGCCACAGTTAAGTCTTCAAATGGCTTCTTGGTTTCACGGCGAATGGTCAGCATATCTAGCATCGCTTGCGTTGGGTGCGCATGACGACCATCACCTGCATTGATAATTGCCACTTTAGGACAAACATCTTTAGCAATAAAATGTGCTGCCCCAGAAGATGAATGACGAACTACGAAAATATCCGCAGCCATCGCTTCCAAATTCCAAAGCGTATCACGTAACGTTTCACCTTTAGAGGTACTTGAACGTGCAATATCGATATTCAGAACATTTGCAGACAAACGTTTTGCAGCTGCCTCAAATGTAGTGCGAGTTCGAGTAGAGTTTTCAAAAAAAAGATTCATTACCGTCAGCCCTTCTAATAACGGACGGTTAATCAAATTATTATTGTCGTCTAAAAAACTTTGTGCGGTATCTAAAATCTTGGTCAGGCTTTCTTTAGAAAGACCTTCAATGGTTAAGAAGTGCTTTAAATTTCCTTGTTGATTCAATTGAACCTGACTTGGTTGATGCAGGGCTGCAATATGCATAAAAGATTCCTATAGGTCGAATCACCAAAACTTGCATAGTGTAGCCCAATTTCTCTACTTTCGCAGAACAACTTTTCACCATTATGTTGCATTAAATGAGAGAGTTGCAACAGATTCGGCTAGCGGAGCGCACCAATATAGTGATGCGATACTTGTGCCCGATAGATTTCCTCTTCAGTGACTTCGGCAAAGTAAAGTTCTTCATCATTTGTTTGCTTTGGTTCTGCTACAAATAGTGTTGGTTCAGACTCAGGATATAAATCAAGCAAATGACTTAAACGCTCAACATAATGCGCTAATTCGGCATCGCGCGTTTCCAGTGCAATTTGCATAATATATCTAGCATAAGCTTGGTCATGCACCAAATACATCACATCAATCACACGACTACAGACTCGTCTTAAACGCACATACATTTGAGTTGCAACAGAAAAAGCTTCGGCATTTAGTACAAGTTCATGGTTCATATTTGCTTTCATAAAGTCCTCACATCGTTGGGAGAAGTATTTCTTGATAATCCAGCTTTAGAAAGCAAAATATGTACCAACCATTCAAAACAAATAAAAATTATTTTATGACATGGTGAACTTATCTGATAAGTAAAAAACATATGCTGAAAATTTAAAGCAAAGACGTGATTCAATCTAAATAAGTAATACCGTATTACTAATCCAAAGAGTTTCACAATATGCCTTAGACCACAAATTAGAATTAATCTATGGAACATACTAAGGCTAAACATCAAAAGAAAAACCGTATTTCTCTTCCAAAATCAGTTAAAATAGTCGATTGCTAAAAATGTTTTGGAAATTTGAATGAACGCTAAACCACGTCTAACAGACTATTGGGTGACCTGTGCTGACGGGCTTGAAACCTTATTACAACAAGAACTTGAGAATTTAGGCATTCAAAATATCCAACGTTTTGCTGGGCGTTTAATATTTAAAGGCACACTTGAGAATGCCTATCGCGTTTGTATGTGGTCTCGTTTAGCCTCTCGTGTGTTGTTACCAATACATACCCATGAACTTGAATTCACACATGACGCGCGTGATGTTGCAGAAGAACTCTACGAGGGTGCGATTAGCTTTGATTGGTCTCTTGTTTTTGCACCACAAAGTACCTTTGCTGTTCGTCTACATGTAGAACGCGAAATTAAAGTCAATACACAATTCGCTACACTACGAGTTAAAGATGGTGTTGTTGATTCATTTATGGAGGCGGTTGGCAAACGCCCAAGTATTGATATTAAACAACCCGAAATTACACTTTATGTATTGGCTGGCAAAACTGAGCATACTTACTGCCTAGATTTATCAGGTGATTCTCTGCATAAGCGTGGCTATCGCCGTTTTATGACCGATGCGCCAATTAAAGAAAATCTGGCAGCGGCAATTCTACAAAAAGCTCAATTAGCACAATATCAACCCGATATTATTCTTGACCCAATGTGTGGTTCAGGAACATTCATTATTGAATCATTAATGATTTTAACTGATCGTGCACCGGGCTTAGTACGACGTTTTGGTTTTAATGGCTGGCATGGGCATGACCGTGATCTCTGGTTATCACTTAAGGCTGAAGCAGCGGAACGCCATGAAAAAGCTTTGGAACAGGCTTTACCTAAATTTTATGCCTACGATGCGGACTGGGAAGCAGTCAAGGCCACCCGCCAAAATATCATTGCTGCGGGTTTTGAAAAACTGCTTGACCAAATCCAGATTGAAGAACGTACCTTAGCGGACTGGGATGACTTTCATGCCGAGGGCAAGAAAGCCTTTATTGTGACCAATCCTCCTTATGGGGAACGTTTGGGAGATAAAGCATCAAACCGTTCTTTATATCTGGGTTTATCGGCTTTATTACAGAAGAATTTTCCAAACCAGCGTGCCGCTATCATTGCCGCACAGGTTGAACAGGCAGATGTACTGGCGTTTAATGACCCACAAACCTTACGTTTAATGAATGGTAAATTACCAATCTACGTGCGTTTTGGTACCATCAAGCCAGCAACCGTCACCCAACCTTTTTTGGCAACATGGCAACCTCAGCAATTTGAAAAAATTGAAGGTGCGGAAGACTTTACCAATCGTTTGCAAAAAAATATGCAAGCCTTAAAAAAATGGGCTGTGAAAGAAAATATTTTTTGCTTACGTTTGTATGATGCCGATCTACCTGATTTTAACATTGCCGTCGATTTATATGGAGATCGTTTGCATGTTCAGGAATATGCACCACCAAAAACCATTGATCCTGAAAAAGCAAAAAAACGTTTTAATTTGGGTTTAGCTGCCATTCGTGCAGTAACAGGCTTAAATCGTGACGCAATTTTTATCAAAACCCGTGCAAAGCAAACGGGAACCAATCAATATGAGAAACAAAGCACTGCGTCTAAACGTTTTATTGTACAGGAAGGCAAAGCTAAAATTCTCGTCAATTTAACAGACTATTTAGATACTGGTTTATTCTTAGATCATCGTCAAATTCGTCTAAGAATTGCCAAAGAAGCACGTGGCAAACACTTTCTTAATCTTTATAGCTATACCTCAACTGCTAGCTTACATGCAGCACTTGGCGGTGCAGCAAGTACCACCAGTGTCGACCTATCAAATACTTATTTGAATTGGTCAAAAGAAAATTTTGTATTGAATGGTTTAACGGTGGATCATGCTGATGAACAACATATGTTCTTTTCGAGTGATTGCTTTGAATGGTTAAAAGAAGGTCATGAACAATATGATCTCATCTTCATTGATCCTCCAACTTTCTCTAACTCAAAAAAGTTTTATGGTACATTTGATGTACAGCGCGATCATGTTTCCCTGCTTAAACGCGCAATGAACCGTTTAACCAGCGATGGTACTTTGTACTTCTCAAATAACTATCGTGGGTTTGAGTTAGATGAAGAAATCGAAGCAATCTATCATGTCGAAGAAATTACTTCTGAAACGATAGGCTTAGACTTTAAACGTAATCAAAAAATTCATCGTGCTTGGAAAATCCAACATAATCAAATTTAAGGAATGATTTTTCTCATTATTTAAATGTGAATTTGGTTCTTTTTACATTAGGAGAATCAAACTCATAAATCATGAAGTTATCTGGAGCCTCATCATGGGGCTTCATACTTGCTTTCTTCTTTTCCCGCACATCCATTACAGACGTTTTCTTTTGTTCTTCATAAGGTGATAAAGCACCTTCAGCAAGCATACTAATTCTTATTTCACGTAAATTACGATCGCTTAAAACACGTTGCGTACGCCAACGCTCCTCTTCTGGCTGCATCGCATCTCGCTGTGCTTTCTCAATAATATTAGGCAGCGCCTTGGTCAACATACCTGTTTGTAAGGCTAAAGTTCCCTCTGTCATCGGCTGTGCAGCCCAACCTACGATCGGAAATGCTGTTATGAACACAATTACACCAATATAAGTGTAATAATGCTGCTTATTCTCCATTTTAATTCATCCTGAATTTTTTTCTTATTTATTCCGAAACTAGCAAGCTTTTCATAAAATCGCAATGTCATTGGTAATATTCCTTAAGAAATCAGATAAATTGCACTGATATAAAAAAGATGGCGATTTTCATCGCCATCTTTTTAGCCAATCATTCAAATTAGATTTAGCTAAGTTTCATTTTATCAAACACAAGCTGACCACTATCACCTTTAATCAGAATATTATCTCCGGGCTGGAATTCACCAGATAAGATTTTCTGAGCCAAGTTATTTTCAACTTGTTGCTGTATTGCACGTTTTAGTGGTCGTGCGCCATAGATTGGATCAAAACCAGCATCAATCAATAGATCAAATGCACTATCATCAACAGTTAAAGCCATATCTCGTTCGCTCAGACGTGAACGTAAACGATCCAATTGAATATCCGCGATACCACGAATTTGAGCTTTTTTCAACGAATGGAAAATGACTAATTCATCAATACGGTTAATGAACTCTGGACGGAAATGCTGAGTTACAGCGCTCATGACCACTGTTCGAACTTCCTCATCAGTTGCACCTTCACCTAATTCACGTACATCTTGTGAGCCTAAATTAGATGTCATCACAATGACCGTATTTTTAAAATCGATAACACGACCTTGAGAATCAGTTAAGCGACCATCATCCAATACCTGTAACAGGATATTGAATACATCTGGATGAGCTTTTTCCACTTCGTCAAATAACACTACACTATATGGCTTACGACGAACAGCTTCTGTTAAAACCCCGCCTTCTTCATAACCCACATATCCCGGAGGAGCACCCACTAAACGGCTGACAGAATGCTTTTCCATAAATTCAGACATATCAATACGAATCATGGCATCATCACTATCAAACAAGAAGTTTGCTAACGCTTTAGTTAACTCAGTTTTACCCACACCTGTCGGTCCAAGGAATAAGAATGATCCACTCGGACGATTCGGATCAGATAAACCTGCACGTGAACGGCGGACTGCATTGGAAACTGCAACCACAGCTTCATGTTGCCCGACTACACGGTTATGTAAAAACTCTTCCATATTCAGTAGTTTTTCACGTTCACCTTGTAGCATTTTCGCCACAGGAATGCCTGTTGCCGCACTCACTACTTCAGCAATTTCATTTTCAGTCACTTTGGTACGAATTAGCTTCGGTTCTTCATTTTCCTCAGCGACTTCCGCTTGTTCCAAGCGTTTTTGCAACTCAGGAATCACGCCATATTGTAAGCGTGCTGCTTCAGCCAAATCACCTTCACGTTTTGCTTTTTCTAAAGCAACACGGGCTTGATCCAATTCAACTTGAGCTTTCTTATCACCTTCAACGAGTGTCTTCTCGGCTTTCCAAATTTCCTCTAGATCATTATATTCTTTTTGCTTTTCAGCAATTTGCTGTTCAAGATGATTCACTTCAGCTTTACTGCCAGCATCTGCATCTTTCTTCACTGCTTCTAATTGCATTTTCAATTGGATTAAACGGCGATCAAGTTTATCTAAAGCTTCGGGTTTAGAATCGATCTCCATTTTGATACGTGAAGCAGCTTCATCAATTAAATCAATGGCTTTATCAGGCAATTGACGATCCGTGATATAACGATGCGACATTTTTGCAGCTGCAATAATTGCTGAGTCTAAAATTTGCACGCCATGATGCGTTGCATATTTTTCTTTTAGACCACGTAAAATCGCAATGGTATCTTCCACACTTGGTTCATCAACGAGTACTTTTTGGAAACGACGCTCTAGTGCAGCATCTTTTTCAATATATTGACGATATTCATCTAAAGTTGTTGCTCCAACACAACGCAACTCACCACGTGCTAAAGCAGGTTTAAGCATATTACCTGCATCCATTGCACCATCGCCTTTTCCTGCACCTACAAGCGTGTGTAATTCATCAATAAATAGAATGACTTCACCTTCTTGTTTTGCAAGATCATTCAGAACGGCTTTCAAACGTTCCTCGAACTCACCGCGATATTTAGCACCTGCAAGCAACGAACCTAGATCCAAAGACAATACCCGTTTACTTTTTAGACTTTCAGGAACTTCACCATTAATAATTCGTTGCGCTAGACCTTCAACAATCGCAGTTTTACCCACGCCAGGTTCACCAATCAAGACTGGGTTATTTTTAGTTCGGCGTGATAAAACCTGTATCGTGCGACGTATTTCATCATCACGACCAATAACTGGATCAAGCTTACCAGCCAAAGCACGTTCTGTTAAATCAATGGTATATTTATTCAATGAATCGCGTTGATCTTCATGATTATTGCTCATGACTTTGTCATTTCCTCGAATATTTTCAATTACTTTGCGTAAACTATCTGGTGTTACCCCAACGCTGTTTAATATCGTTTTGGTTTCACCCGTTTCCGCTAAACTTAATAACACCCAATCTGTTGATAAGAATTCATCACCTGCTTTTTGCGCATAACGATCAGCTAAATTTAAGATCTTTACCGCTTCAGGATTAAGATTAATATCTCCAGTTGGATTTGATAAAGTCGGTGCATTTCTTATTGCTTGTTCTAACTTTTGTTTTAACTCTGGCAAGCGTGCACCTGATTGCTGCAACAAACTTAAATTGGCAGGCTCATCTAGTAAAGTCGATAAAATATGAATACCCGCAATAGAAGTATGGTCTTTACCCATTGCCAATGATTGTGCATCTGAAAGAGCTTGCTGTAGACGGTTCGTAAATTTTTCAAAGCGCATTCTTGTTATTCCTCACAACAAATTTTTAACTTATCACTAAGATGGGAACACTTTTTAGAATTTCAAATAAAATTTATATATTTTTCAATATTTTGTTTAAATTAAACTTTATAAAACTCAGTAATAATATGGGTATACAAACAATCTATTTCAAGTATATTTTGTATAATTTTCTATCTATTCTGATTTAAACAATATCCATATTGTTATTTTACAGTGAAACTTTTAACTTAAGGCTTTACTTCATTTAAAAATGATCGTTATACATTTAAGAAGAATTGTAATAGCTAGTATTTGCCTTTTCCCTATTCAGATGGCTATCGCTCAATTACCACAGAATTCACGACATGCAGGGGACTAAATTTCCAAGTTTTATTCCACCAACAGCAGGCAAATTTAGTAACTCATTTGGACGCAAACGTTTCTTTAATAATGAAGAACGCGCCCCACATTCAGGTCTAGACATTCCAGCACCAATTGGCCAAAAAGTTGTAGCGCCAGCAGATGGCATTGTCGTTCAAACTGGTGATTATTTTTTCAATGGTAAGACTGTTTTGATTGATCACGGTCAAGGTTTAATCAGTATGTTCTGCCATCTCAGTAAAATTGAGGTTTCAAAGGGACAACATATTACTCAAGGTGAACTTTTAGGTTTAGTAGGAAATACAGGTCGAGTCACTGGTCCACACTTACATTGGGGAATGAGTTTAAATGATGCACGGGTAGACCCACAATTATTACTGAAATAAAAACTATGTCGATAAAAAAGTGATCTAAACAAATAGATCACTTTTTAGTTAAACTTAACAATTAAGTCTTAATCAGCTTCTACAATTTCAAAGTCATGTGTGATTTCTACACCACCATCAGACAACATTTTGCTCGCAGAACAATATTTTTCTGCTGAAAGCTCAACTGCTTTTTCAACTTGCTTTGCTTTAACCGCTTTACCTGTTACTACGAAATGTAAGTGAATTTTTGTAAACACCGCAGGAATAGAATCAGCTCTCTCCGCTTTTAACTGGCATACAACATCGGTCACATCTTGGCGTGATTTCTTTAAAATAGTCACAATATCAAACGAAGCACACCCACCAA
>ERZ650312.461-NODE-461-length-22646-cov-27.862379_pt1 | contig 22646 bp, 17 predicted proteins | sample MGYA00376248_ERZ650312 | MGnify/ENA primary metagenome ERZ650312 (study PRJEB26733, sample SAMN07839316) | wastewater metagenome | biome: urban; feature: wastewater treatment plant; material: waste water | place: USA: North Carolina | collected 2016-07-28 ... | reverse complement strand
ACGAAATGCTGGTGATTCTTCCTTTCGAGAAAGATTTTTATAAAAAACATCAAGTTGATGCGCATTTTGTAGGTCATCCTTTACTCGATGCGATTTCTGATTTGCCAGAAATTTCTGTTGAAAATTTCAAAAAGGAAAATGGTTTAAATGAAAAAGAAATTATCGCACTTTTACCGGGTTCTCGCGAACAAGAAGTAGAAAAAATGCTCACTTTGATGCTTTCGGTTAGAGATTCTTTTAAAAATTATCAGTTTGTAATTGCTGGTGCGCCAAGTTTACCCAAAGAATTTTATCAGAAATTTGTAGATGATGATGTGCATTTTGTTTCCAATAAAACCTATGATTTATTGAGATGTTCTAGAGCAGCTTTGGTGACTTCGGGAACGGCAACTCTAGAAACAGCCTTGCTGAATGTTCCAGAAATTGTGTGTTACCGAACCAGTAAAATTTCTTACGAAATCGGGAAACGTGTGGTGAAAAATATCAAATTTATTTCTCTGGTGAATTTGATTATGGATCAAGAAGTGGTAAAGGAATTGATTCAAAGTCAACTCAATACAGAAAATTTAGTTGATGAACTTCAAAAAATTCTGGAAGGGCCAAAACGTGACAAAATGCTTCAGGATTATGAACTTCTCAGAGAAAAATTAGGTGGAAAAGGAGCAAGTAATCACGCCGCAGAAATTATTGTTAATCTATGATGAAAAAAATAATTGCACAACTCGCAGAAATAGAAAATTTAAAACAATTTTCCCATAAAAATGCTCCTGAAATTTCAGAAGCGAGTATTGGTTGGCATTTAGAACACTCGCTTTTGGTGATTTCTAGAATTTTGGAAGGTTTGCCACTTTCTCATCCAGAAAAATATCAACCTAAATTTTCTTGGGCTAAATTTATGGTCATGACTTCGGGATATATACCTAGAAAAAAAGGAAAAGCTCCGAAATTCACTATTCCTACAAGTGAAAACTTTCTAGAAAATATAGATAATTATCTAAATTCCGTTAGAGAAAATTTACAAATGATTAAGAATCTCCCTTCTCAATCTTATATAGAACATCCTTATTTCGGACATTTAGATGTAAAACAAACTTTAAAATTTTTAAAAATTCATACTCAGCATCATCTTAAAATTGCAAGAGACATATTGGCTAAATCTCATTAGAGAATTTTTAATGAAGAATAAATGACAAATAAAAGAGTAACAAGAGGTTGCTCTTTTTTTATTTTGAAGGGATAAGTTTCAGAGTAGTTTCTTCATGTTTTAATCAATTTCATTGCTTAAATTTGTTGAAAATTAAGAATTATGGCTTTTAACGAAAAGGATTATCAGAAAATTTCTACGGACCGTACATTCATCATTGATTGCTATACAGAAATGTTGTCTAGAATTAATGAAAAGGAACTAGTAGATTTAATCAACAATACAGAAGAAGGGAAAAAGTTCGAAGAAAATGAATTGTCTAGTGAGAAAATTATACAATCATTAAGTATCTATTTTCAATTGATGACATTGGTAGAAGAAAACGGAGCTACACAATATAGAAGAAGATTAGAAGACCAAGAAAAAATCACCGCAATTCGTGGTTCGTGGGGAGAAGCATTCCATTTTTGGAAAAATTCTAATGTGACAGAAGAAGATATGCTGAATGCGGTTTCTGCTACACATGTTATTCCTGTGCTTACTGCGCATCCTACTGAAGCAAAAAGAGTTACGGTTATAGAATTGCATAGAGAATTGTACTTGCTTTTGGTGAAAAAGGAGAATACTTCTCTCAGTAAATTAGAGCAAAATGAGATTAAAGAAAAAATTATTCAGCTTCTAGAAAGATGGTGGAGAACAGGCGAAATTTACCTGGAAAAGCCAGATATTAAAGACGAAAGAGCAAACGTTTTATATTATCTTACCAAGATTTTCCCGAATGTTTTGGTGAAAAGTGACCAAGAAATCATCAATTCTTGGATTGAGTTAGGGCTTAATCCTCAGAAAATTAAAAATCCAGATTATTTCCCGAAAATTAATTTTGGAAGTTGGGTTGGTGGTGACAGAGATGGTCATCCTTTTGTAACACCTGCAGTGACTAAGGAAACACTTTTGCTTCATCGAAAAGCCGCATTAACATTGATTAAAGAAGATTTAATTCATTTGGCTAAGAAAATTTCTATTTCGGCGGTGTCTAATCCTGTTCCTTTTCAGCTTTCTGAAATGATTCAGGAGAAAGTTTCTGCATTAGGTGAAATGGGCAAAAAAGCAGTAGAAAGAAATCATTATGAACCGTGGAGACAATTCGTAAATCTTATGATTTGTCAATTAGAAAATACCATAACAGAAAATTTTGAAGATTCTAAAACTTATTATAAATCTAGCAAAGCGCTTCAAGAAGATTTAAAAAATCTGAGAGAAGTTTTGGTGCAAAATGGTTTCCAAAGCATTGCCGAAGATTTATTATTCTCGGTAGAAAGAGCGGTTCAATGTTTCGGATTTCATTTGGCTAAATTAGATATTAGACAAAATAGCGCTTTCCATGATAAAGCTATTTCGCAGATTCTTAAAGCCAGCGGTGAAACAGATTATGATTTCGAAAACTGGGAAGAAGAAAAAAGAGTAAATTACCTGAACCAAGTCTTGAGCAACAATGCTTTTATTACAGATGTTACCATTTCTTACGGTCCAGAAGCAGATAATGTTTTAGATTGTTATAGAGTCATTCGTCAACATATCAGTCAGTACGGAGCAGAAGGAATAGGTTCTTTTATTGTAAGTATGACCAGAAATTTAAGTGATTTATTGGTAGTTTATCTTTTGATGAGAGAAACTCAACTTCTTAACACCAAAATAAGAGTAGTTCCACTTTTGGAAACTATCGAAGATTTACAAAATGGTTCAGAAATTTTAGAAAAATTCTTGCAACATCCTATCACAATTAGCAGAGCTAAAAATTTAGATGGAAAACAAGAAGTAATGTTAGGTTATAGTGACAGCAATAAAGATGGCGGAACCATTGCAAGTAAGTGGAATCTTCATAAAGCAGAAATTGCCTTATCAGAAATTGGCAAAAAACATAATACCGAAATTTATTTCTTCCACGGAACTGGAGGAACCATCAGTAGAGGTGGTGGTAAATATCATCGTTTCCTAGAAAGTATGCCAGAACAAACCGTTTTTGGAACCGTGAAAATCACCGTTCAAGGTGAATCTGTAGCGCAACTTTTCGGAAATCCTATGACAGCGAAATATAATCTCAATGCACTTTCGTCTGGAACTGCAAGACATATTATTCAAAATAAATACAAAACCGAAAAACCACAATATCCATTTGATTCTATGGAATTTCTGGCTCAAAAATCCTTTGAACATTATAGAAATTTAATAGAAACACCAGGATTTATCAATTTTTATGGAAAAGCAACGTGCATAGATGTTTTAGAGAAAAGCAAAATAGGTTCTAGACCAGCCAGAAGAACGGGAACCAGAACATTGCAGGATTTACGCGCCATTCCTTGGGTTTTCAGCTGGAATCTTTCTCGTATTGCACTCACAGGTTGGTACGGTTTAGGTGAAGCGCTCAAAATTTTGAAATCAGAAAAACCACAAGAATATCAACAGTTAAAAGAAGCGGCTCAAAATTGGAATTTCTTCAAATTTTTAATGATTCAGACCGAGACCAATCTTATTTTGTCTAATCTAGAAATTATGAAAAAATATGCAGAATTAGACCAAAATGAAGAAGAAAGAAACCTATTGATGGATAAATTTCTTACCGACCATCAAAATGGAGTTCAGCTGATAGAAGAATTGTTCGGTGAAGCGGCTCTGGAAAGAAGAAGCGGACAATATGATAACTTGAAATGGAGAAACCAAAAACTAGATGTTTTACACCATTTACACCTTCATTATCTACAACAATGGAGAAATTTAGATGACGAAAATAAACTAGAAAAAGACAAAATTCTCAATAAATTATTAAGTTTAATCAATGCCATTTCAAGTGGCTTGAAAAACACTGGATAAGAGTATAAAATTCCTTAAATGTAACGTTTAAGGATTTTTTTTCTTTAAAAATGGAGAAAAATAACTCGTGAGTTCAATAAATTTTTATATTTGGTTAAACTAATAACAAAATTGCATGAACAAGCAACCACTTTTGATTTTGTGGATTTGTTTTATTTTCGGGATTCTTATTTCCGAAAAGTTGAGCTTGTCAACGGTTTTAGTCCATGTATTTTTGAGTTTTAGCTTCCTGTTTTTAGTTTTTAGCTTTTTAAAAATTCATTTTTTCTTAAAAATCAAAGAGTATGTATTGTCAATTTTCTTTTTGGGATTAGGTGTTTTCGCACATGAACTCCATAATAAAGAACAAGTTCTTCCAAATTTTCCTAATTCTTCGGAAGTGGTTTTTACTTTGGATAAAAAACTGAATTCCAACGAGAAAAATAAACGTTACGAAGTCAAAATTTTGAAAGTTAACGAGAAATCGGTTGATTTAGGCTTGGTTTTGTCGGTTCCAAAAGAAGAAAAGGAACTGGATTTCAAACATTTTTATAAAGCCGAAATTTATCTCAACAAAGTAAAAGCGAATGCGCAGGATTTTGGATTTGATTATCAAAAATATCTTGGTAGAAAGCAGATTTATTTTCAAGGATATGCTCCTAATTCTTTTCAAGTTGCGGAGAAAGAAAACCTTACTTTGTCCGAAAAAATAAAACAAAAACGCTTAGAAGTTTTGCAAAATATTGACCAAGCTAAGCTTTCTGAAAAATCTAAAGAATTTACCAAAGGAATTATTCTGGCAGACCGAACAGAAATGGACCGAGAAACGGTAGAAGATTTTAGCAAATCTGGATTGGTGCATATTTTGGCGATTTCGGGTTCGCACATGGCAATTATTTTTTGGTTGATTTTACTGCTTTTGAAACCAATTTTTCCTGCAAATTTTAGAAATTTTCCGATTGTTATTTCTTTGATATTCATTTGGTTATTTGCAATTTTTATAGATTTTGGAAGTTCTGTGATTCGTTCGTGTATTATGATTACAGCATATTATTTCTATGTTTTATTGCAACGGAAACCAGATTTGTTACATGCAATGGCGATTTCTGGTTTAGCGATTTTGATTTTTGACACGAACCAACTTTTTGATGTAGGATTTCAATTGAGTTTTATTGCGGTTTTCGGAATTTTTTGGCTCAATGAACCGATTTTAAAATATTTGCCAAAGCCTAAAAATAATGTTCAGAATTTTTTGGTGAATGTAGTTTCGATTAGTATTGCTGCGCAGTTGGCGACTTTACCATTGGTTATTTATTATTTTCATCAATATTCTCTGATTTCGGTTATTGCGAATCTGGTGGTGATTCCTTTTTCTGAAGTAATTATCGTTTTTGCATTGTTGATGACCATTTTGTTGGGTTTTGGCTTCGAAATTTCTTGGTTAAATACTCTTTACGATTCTGGAGTTCAACTGGTTTTGAAAGTGATTCATTTTTTCGCAAGCCTTGATGTTTTCTTCTTTAAAAACATACCAATGCATTGGTCAGAAGTCATCGTTCTTTTTAGTATGATTTATTTTTTGAGGAGATTTTTAACACGTCATCATTTAAAATCACTCATCAAAGTAGGATTTTTGGTCATTTTATTTTTAATGCTTAGAATAGGATTTAACTACTATGAAAATTCTCAATCCGAAATCTTAGTGCACGAATTTTTTAAAGAAAAAATAATTTCTGTTAAAGAAAAAGATAAAGTAGTCTTTTTTGTGAAAAATTCTAAAAATTTAGAAAAGCAGAAAAAGTACATCATAGAGCCTTATTTGGTTGCTAGAAGAGTGAATGATTTTAAAATTATCTTTGTTCCTCAAAACGTAAAATTTTTAGTTATTAATGAAAAAAATTATAGTGTTGAATAATTTATTTAGAATAGTTATAAACTGACAAATATGACATTTGTCATGATTTCAAACGTTAACAAATTCTTAATTTTGTGAAAATTCTAAAAAATAAATAAACAATGGCAGGATTAACTCAATCTACAATTGGTAGAAAGTTTTTAATGGCGCTTTCAGCAATGTTTTTGCTTGTCTTTTTGTTGATTCACTTGTCGGTAAATTTACTATCGATATTTAGTGAAGATGCATTTAACACAGCGTCTCATTTTATGGGATACAATCCTTTAATACAATTTGTGATGCAGCCGGTTTTAGTAGCGGGTGTAATTTTTCACTTTGTAATGGGCTTCGTTTTAGAAATGAAAAACAAAAACGCAAGACCAGTAAAGTATGCTGTAGCAAATAACAGCGGAAATTCTAGTTGGTCTTCTAGAAATATGATTATTTCTGGAGCAGTAATTTTAGCTTTCTTAGGATTGCATATGTATGATTTCTGGATGCATGAAATGAATTATAAGTATGTAGAAGCTCTATCAATCAATGAAACAAGATATTGGGAAGAGTTACATGCTAAGTTTGCAGATTTATGGAGAGTGATTTTTTACGCAGTTTCTTTTGTTTTATTAGGATTGCACTTATCACACGGTTTCCAATCATCATTCCAATCGATTGGAGCGAGACATCCTAAATATTTAAAATGTGTAAACACTTTAGGAACTTGGTATTCTATTTTAATTCCGCTAGGATTTATCGTAGTAGCTGTATTTCATTTCGTAACTCAATAATTTACATAATATTATGAGCAAATTAGATTCAAAAATTCCAGCAGGTCCTTTAGCAGACAAATGGAAAAATCATAAAGCACACATGAATTTGGTTGCACCAAATAACCGTGATAAAATAGATATTATTGTAGTAGGAACTGGTTTAGCTGGTGGTTCTGCTGCGGCAACTCTTGCAGAGCAAGGATATAATGTAAAAGCTTTTTGCTACCAAGATTCACCAAGAAGAGCGCACTCTATTGCAGCTCAAGGTGGTATTAATGCAGCTAAAAATTATCAAAATGATGGTGACTCTGTTTACAGATTATTCTATGACACCATCAAAGGTGGAGATTATAGAGCAAGAGAAGCTAACGTACACAGATTAGCAGAAGTTTCTGCAAATATCATTGACCAATGTGTAGCACAAGGTGTTCCTTTTGGTAGAGAATACGGCGGTCAGTTAGATAACCGTTCTTTCGGTGGAACTCAGGTGAAGAGAACTTTCTATGCAAAAGGTCAAACTGGTCAGCAATTACTATTAGGTGCATATTCTGCAATGAGCCGTCAAATCGGTAAAGGTAGAATTAAGATGTACAACCGTCATGAAATGATGGATTTAGTAATGGTAGATGGTAAAGCTAGAGGTATTATCGCAAGAAACTTAGTAACAGGAGAAATCGAAAGACATTCTGCTCACGCTGTAGTGATTGCTTCTGGTGGTTACGGAAACGTATATTTCCTTTCTACTAACGCGATGGGTTCTAACGTTTCTGCGGCTTGGAAAATTCACAAAAAAGGAGCGTATTTCGCAAACCCTTGTTTCGTACAGATTCACCCAACTTGTATTCCAGTTCACGGAACACAACAGTCTAAACTGACTTTGATGTCTGAATCTCTTAGAAACTCTGGAAGAATTTGGGTTCCTAAAAAATTAGAAGATGCTCAAGCCATCAGAGAAGGAAAACTTAGACCAGAAAGCATAAAAGAAGAAGATAGAGATTACTATTTAGAAAGAAGATATCCTGCATTCGGTAACTTAGTACCTAGAGACGTAGCTTCTAGAGCTGCTAAAGAAAGATGTGATGCTGGTTTCGGAATCGAAAATAATGATACTAAAGAAGGTGTATTCTTAGATTTCTCTACAGAAATTATGAAAAAAGGTAGAGAAGCTGCTACTGAGAAAAATATTCACAATCCTTCTGAACAACAAATCTACGATTTGGGTAAAAAATGGGTGGAAGAAAAATACGGAAACCTATTCCAAATGTATGAGAAAATTACAGCAGACGATCCATACGTAACTCCTATGAAAATTTATCCTGCAGTTCACTATACCATGGGAGGAGTTTGGGTAGATTATAACTTAATGAGTACTATTCCTGGTTGTTTCGTAATTGGTGAGGCTAATTTCTCAGACCACGGCGCAAACAGATTAGGTGCATCTGCTTTAATGCAAGGTTTAGCAGACGGATATTTCGTATTGCCTTACACGATTGCAGATTATCTTTCTGCAGACATCAGAACAGGACAAATTCCTACTAATTCTTCAGAATTTGAAGCTGCTGAAAAAGAAATTAAAGACAAAGTAAACTTCTTCTTAACCAATAAAGGAACTCACTCTGTAGATTACTTCCACAAAAAACTAGGAAATGTAATGTGGAACAAAGTAGGTATGGGTAGAACTCCAGAAGGTTTAGCAGAAGCGATTAAAGAAATAGAAGAAATCAGAAACGATTTCTGGAAAAATGTAAAAGTTCCTGGCGAAGCAGATGGAATGAATACAGAGCTTGAAAAAGCATTCAGAGTGGCAGATTTCTTAGAACTAGGTCAATTAATGGCGAAAGATGCTCTTGAAAGAAAAGAATCTTGTGGAGGACACTTCCGTTGGGATCACGCTACTCCAGAAGGTGAAGCAGAAAGAGATGACGAGAACTACAAATATGTAGCAGCTTGGGAATACAAAGGTGATGATATCAACGCCGAAGTATTGCACAAAGAAGAATTGGTGTACGAGAATATTGAAGTGAAAACGAGAAGTTATAAATAATCTCCATAAAATAATTTAAAAAATGAGTGCAAAAAAAGGATTAAACCTGACTCTAAAAATTTGGAGACAGAAAAATAATAAATCAAAAGGTCAGTTCGAGACCTACAAAATATCAGATGTTTCTACGGATTCTTCTTTCCTTGAAATGCTAGATATGCTAAACGAACAATTGGTAAATAACGGAAGCGAACCAGTAGCATTCGACCACGATTGTAGAGAAGGAATCTGCGGTATGTGTTCTTTGTACATTAATGGTAGAGCTCACGGTCCAGATACAGGAATTACAACTTGCCAATTGCACATGAGAATGTTCAAAGATGGCGAAACCATCACTATTGAACCTTGGAGAAGTGCTGCTTTCCCAGTAATCAAAGACTTGGTAGTAGACAGAAGCGCATTTGACAGAATTATGGCTGCAGGTGGTTTCGTTTCTGTAAATACTTCAGGAAATACACTTGATGCAAACGCAATCCCAGTTCCTAAAGAAGATGCAGATAAAGCAATGGATGCTGCAGCTTGTATTGGTTGTGGAGCTTGTGTAGCCACTTGTAAAAATGGTTCTGCAATGCTATTTGTAGGTGCTAAAGTTTCTCAGTTTGCTCTTTTACCACAAGGTAGAGTAGAAGCGAAGAGAAGAGTACTGAACATGGTAAAACAAATGGACGAAGAAGGCTTCGGTAACTGTTCTAACACAGGTGCTTGCGAAGTAGAATGTCCTAAAGGAATTTCTCTAGAAAACATCGCTAGAATGAACAGAGAATTTCTTGCGGCTCAATTTACTACAGTAGATTAACCTTATCAATGAAATAATTTGAAAATCACCTCTTTCTTTGAGGTGATTTTTCGTTAAAACTTTCCCAAAACACAAAGTTTTTTTCTGCAAATAAAACTAAAAGTATATTTTTGCGTGATTAAAAACAAAAACAACTTTTTTAAAGAAATGAAAAAATATTTTTTATTATTCTTATTCTCCATTTTATTGCTATCATGTTCTAAAGGTGGCAAAGTAACCATAAATGGTAAAGTGACTAATGGCTCACCATTAGAAAGATTAGAAATTATAGATGCTTCAGGAATTGCAACTTTACCGCTTGCTAATTTTGGTGTAGATGCCAAAGGAAATTTCTCAGAAACCATAGAAATTCCTAGAGATGGAGTTTATGTAATTACTTACGCAGGAAACACAGGTTTTCTTTATCTAAAAGGTGGTGATCAAGTAAATCTTGATTTTGAAGCGATGCTTTTCCCTCAAGGAATGAAAATTACTGGTGATGCTAAAGGAAATACAGAATACTTAATGGAATCTCAGCAATTCATTAACCAATATATGTCTAAATTAGACCAATCTGTTATTTCTAAAAAAGAAGAAGATTTCCTAAAAGAATTAGAAAAATATAAAGGTGATATTACCAAAAAAATGGACGAAATCGCTAAGGTGAAAAAACCAGACAGCGATGTAGAAAAATTCAATAAAAGAGAACTAGATGTAACTTTATTGATGATTTCTTCTCAGTACGAAAGTATGCATGGTCCAGCTACCAATGATCCAAAATACAAAGCAGGAGCTAAATTGTTAGAATTCCAAAAAGGTCTAGAAAACGAAAGCTATGTAGAAGATATGCCTAATTACAGAAACTACGTTATCAGTAAATTAAGTGCAGGTTTCCAAAAATTCTTCGAAGGACAAAAGAATGCTGCTCCTACTTCTAATGTGCAAATGTTCTCTAAATTCTTAGACACCCAAAAAGATGTTTCAGATAAAACTAAAGAATATCTTCTTGCTGCGGTAGCTGCTCAATATGATTTAAGAGAGCCTGCTAATCCTAAATTACAAGAAGTTTTCAAATTTTTAGATACTAAAATCAAAAATTCTGCAATCAAATCTGAGTTGAAAAATTTAGAAGAAGCTATTTACGGAATTGAGCAAGGAACAGATGTTTCTGGTTTAAGTTTAGTAAAGCAAGATGGCAGTAAAATAACTTTAGCAGATCTTAAAGGAAAACCTACAGCATTAGTGTTCTACGCTTCTTGGAATCCTTACATCACAGAAAGCACATTGCCTGTTCTTAAAGAAATGGTGAAATTCTATGGTTCAAAAATGAATTTTGCTTTCATTAATTTAGATGATACTCAAGACCAATTTGTGAAAACTTCTAAAGCGATGTTTACAGGAATTCAAGGAAACAATTATTATGCAACGGGTGGTATGAAATCTGAAATTGCTAAGAAATTTGCTGTTTACGGATTTAAAATGCCAAGTTTCATCATCATTGATAAAGACGGTAAAATTTCTAGTAAAACTTACTTAAATATCGCAGACCCAGCTCTAGTAGATGGATTGAACAAAGCTTCTGGTTTACAAGCTCCAACTGGAATTCCTCAAACTCCAGAAATGATGGCTCCACCAACTGAGCATTCTGCAAATGATGGTCATGGTCACTAAAAAAAGTTAAAATATCATATCAAAAAGCGGACTTTAGTCCGCTTTTTATTTTTCAATAGACATCAAATCAACAATCACTCTAAAAATTAGTTTTAAAACATTAATTTTGCAACGTTATGAGTAAGAAAAAGAAAAACATTATTTTAGAAAATATTAAATTAATTACTGCAGGTGCAAAAGGTGTAGCCGTAGGAAAAACTGAAGAAGGGAAAACTGTTTTGGTTTCTGGTGCGGTTCCGGGTGATGTAGTAAATGCCAGAGTGAAAAAATCTAAATCTAAATACTTCGAAGCAGAAGCTATAGAAATTTTAGAAAAATCACCGTACAGAGTAGAGCCGAAATGTATTCATTTCGGAGTTTGTGGTGGTTGCAAATGGCAGAACCTTTCTTACCAAAAACAACTCGATTTCAAGCAAGAAGAAGTTTATAACAATATCAAACGAATCGGTGGAATCGAAAATTTTGAAACCTTGCCAATTCTCGGTTCAGAGCAAGAATATTTCTACAGAAATAAAATGGAGTTTTCTTTTTCTAATGCTCGTTGGCTTACTCAATACGAAATCAGTTCCGAAGAAAATTTCGGGAATAAAGATGCTTTAGGATTCCATATTCCAGGAATGTGGAGCAAAATTTTAGATTTACAAGAATGCTTCCTTCAAGAAGCGCCATCTAATGATTTAAGATTAGCTGTAAGAAATTATGCAATATCAAAAGGTCTAGATTTTTTTGATGTAAGAAATCAAGAAGGCTTTTTGAGAACTTTAATGCTTCGTCAAAACTCTCAAGGAGAATGGATGGTTTTATTCCAATTGTACAGAGAAGAGAAGGAAAACAGAGAACAATTATTCGATTATATTTTAGAGAAATTTCCGCAAATCAAAACATTGGTTTTTGCCATCAATCCGAAACAGAATGATTCTATTTATGATTTAGACGTACAGACTTATTTTGGCGAGGGTTTCATTTATGAAGAAATGGATGGGCTGAAATTTAAAATCGGACCAAAATCTTTCTTCCAAACCAATTATAAACAAGCGCTGAATTTGTATAGAAAAACACTAGAATTTGCAGAAATTTCTGAAAATGATGTGGTTTATGATTTGTATACAGGAACAGGAACAATTGCGCAATATATTGCCAAAAAAGCAAAATACGTAATCGGGATAGAATCGGTGCAAGAAGCGATTGATGCTGCAAAAGAACATGCTAAACTCAATGGTTTAGAGAATTGCGAGTTTTATTGTGGCGATATGAAAGACGTTTTCACAGAAGAGTTTTTAGCCAATCATCCAAAACCAAATGTTTTGGTTACCGATCCACCTAGAGACGGAATGCACCAAAAAGTGGTAGAACAAATTCTGAAATTAGCACCGCCAAAAATTGTCTATGTTAGCTGTAATTCTGCTACTCAAGCTAGAGATTTAGCACTGATGAAGGAACATTATGATGTGGTGAAGATTTTGCCAGTAGATATGTTTCCGCAGACACATCACGTAGAAAATATAGCGCTATTAATAAAAAAATAACTAAATTGGGGGTTCGAAACAGAATCCTCAATTTTTTTATCTTATAGTTGAGGTATTTTAACCAAATAAAAAATTAAAATATCGAATGAAAAATGTACTGAATTTGTTTTGCGCATTGTCATTAATGATGTCAGCGAGCGCATTTTCTCAACAGAAAGACAGTGTAAAAGTAGATGTAAAAGCTAAAAAAGACACCGTAAACACTGCAAAACCAAAAGACAAAAAACCAGAAAAAATTCAACCTTTCGAGAAAGTAATTACCAACAAAGCAGTTAGCGATGAAGGAATTATTACCGTTCACAAGGTAGAAGACAAATACTATTTCGAAATTCCTGATAAAGCACTGAAAAAAGAATTTTTGGTAGTCACCAGATTGACCAAAGCTGGCGCCGAAATGAGAATGGGAACAGTAGGTTATGCAGGAGATCAAATCAGTCAAAACGTTATCAGTTTCGAGAAAGGACCAAATGATAAGGTGTTTTTACGCTCTATTTCTTATGTAGATTATGCTAAAGATTCTACCTCTGCAATGTATAAAACAGTGATGAGAAACAACGTAAATGCTATAGAACAAGCTTTTGACATTAAAGCTTTCGGTAAAGAAAAAAACTCTACCGTGATAGATGTTACAGATTTTATCAATGCTGATAATGATGTAGTTTCTTTTGATACTCGTTTCAAGAAAGGATTTAGAGTAGGCGCTTTTCAAAAAGATAAATCTTTTGTCAATTTTGTGAAATCTTTCCATACCAATGTTGAAATTAACACTACTAAAACGTACAACAGAAGCGCAGGAGAAGCTTCGCCAATTCCAGGTGCTCCAAAACCTGAAGTGAGCGGAAATTATACGGTAGAAGTGAATTCTTCTATCATTCTTTTGCCAGAAAATAAAATGCAGGCCAGATATTTCGATCCTAGAGTAGGTTATTTTACAGTAGGTTATACAGATTTTGATGAAAATCCTCAAGGCGTAGAAAGAGTTTCTCTAGTAAAAAGATGGAGACTTGAACCCAAAGCGAAAGATTTAGAAAAATATAAAAGAGGCGAATTGGTAGAGCCAGAAAAACCAATTGTTTTTTACATTGATCCTTTAACTCCAAAAAAATGGATTCCATATTTAATTCAAGGAGTGAATGATTGGCAAAAAGCTTTTGAAAAAGCAGGTTTCAAAAATGCGATTTATGCAAAAGTTCCGAATGCTAAAGAAGATCCAGAATGGAGTTTAGAAGATGCAAGATTCTCGGCTATCGTTTATAAACCTTCAGATGTTCCTAATGCTTCTGGTCCTTCAATTGCAGATCCTAGAACGGGCGAAATTTTAGAAAGTCACATCAATTGGTATCATAATGTGATGAAATTGTTGAACGATTGGTATTTCGTACAAGCTTCACCGAATGATCCTAGAGCTAGAAAAGTAGATTTTGATGATGAATTAATGGGACAATTAATCAGATTTGTTTCTTCACACGAAGTAGGTCATACCCTTGGTTTGAGACATAATTTTGGGTCTAGTTCTACGGTTCCTGTAGAAAATCTTAGAAATAAAGCTTGGTTAAAAGCCAATGGACACACTCCTTCAATTATGGATTATGCGAGATTTAACTATGTAGCACAACCAGAAGATAATGTAGGCGAAGCTGGATTAATGCCAAGAATTGGTGATTATGATGACTGGGCAATAGAATGGGGTTACAGAAGATTTTATAATTATAATTCTCCAGAAAAAGAAAAAGCTCATCTTAATAAATGGGTGATGGAAAAATTACAGAATCCAAGACTTTGGTTTGGTACAGAAACCAATCCTTATGATCCGCGTTCGCAGAGCGAACAAGTAGGAGATAATCCTATGATTGCTGGAAAATACGGAGTGAAAAATCTTCAGCGAATCATGGAAAACATAGAAGCGTGGAGTACAAAACCAAATGAAGATTACAGCAGTCTTAATAATAGATTTACTCAAGTTTCTGGTCAGTTTGCTAGATATTTAGGTCATGTTTCTAAATACATCGGTGGCGTAAAAGAAACGCCGAAAATGGTAGAACAAAAAGGAGCTATCTACGAATTGGTTTCTAAATCAGAGCAAAAAGAAGCTTTGAAATTTTTATCAGAAAATGTATTTACCACTCCAAATTGGTTGTTGAAAACTTCTGTTTTAACCAAAATAGATAAATCGCCTGTAGAAGTGGTAGAAAATCTTCAAAAAACAGTGCTCAATAGAGTTTTAAGCGAAGGTGTTTTGAATAAATTATACGAAGGAGAATCTTTAGATGCTAATGCTTACGCTGTGTATGATTATCTTCAAGATATTAAAAATAGTGTATTTTCTGAGTTGAAATCTTCTTCTAAAATTGATATTTACAGAAGAAATTTACAGAAAAATTTTGTAGAAACTTTAATTGCGAGAACTCAAGCAAGTAAACCAAGCACAGGCAGAAATGCTGAGACGATTTCTGATAATTCTGATGTGAAATCATTAACCAGAGGAGTTTTAAGAGAAATAAAAGCAGATGCTTCTAAAAATGCACAAAATGCGCAAGACGCAGTGACCAAATATCATTTAGAAGATTTGGTTTACAGGATAGATAAAGCTTTAGAAGTAAAATAATTGAAAAATAAAGTTCATCATTTCCAGAAAATGGTGAACTTTGTTTTATAAAAGAGATTTTTCTAGAAATTTGAAATAAGAAAAATCAAAATAGTAAGTTAAATATCTGAAACCGACTTTCAAGTTGAATAGGCGTTTTCAGAATATTATTTCCTCGTTAAAAAATGAAAAAATTAATCTTTCCCTTTTTGATTTTAGGGTTTTTGCTCACTTCTTGCGAAAACGATGACGATGTTTGCGTAAGTGGAGAAGCTACACCTCGACTAAAAATTAAATTTAAAAGCGCTGATAATAAAGTACTGACTTTAGACTCGCTTTATTTAGATGTAGATTATGGTAATAATAATATTTTAACAGTTGTAAGAGCTGCTAAAGTAGATTCTGCATTGATTCCAATTCGGGTAGATGATGCAGGTTTTACAGAATTATACGTGAGAAAAACTAAAAAAGGCAGCGTTTCTAAAATAAAACTGAATTATAATACCACTTCTGAGTATGTTTCGCCAGCTTGTGGTTTCAAAAGGCTTTACCAAAACCTTTCTGGAACTCTAGAAACTGCCAATCCAGTGACTAAAGTAGAACTCAATCAAAATCAAATTATCAATGAAAACAAAGCTCACCTTTATCTTGTTTTTTAGTTTTTGTTTGGGTTTTTCTCAAGAGAAAGATTCAGTAAAAACCAAATATCAATATAAACCCAATTTTACAGTAGGAGTAGATGTACTGAATGCTGGATTATCTGCTTTTAGTGATAGAAAATTATTTCAAGGATATGTTTCTTCTGAGATTAAGAAAAATCTTCATGCAGTTGTAGATGTAGGTTTTGAAAAAAATATTTATCAGAAAAACGGTTATGATGCTACTGCAAACGGAATTTTCGGAAAATTAGGAGGATATTATATGCTTTCTATGGATACCGAAAATCCTGATAATGGTTTTTATGCAGGAGCAAAAATGGCAGCAAGTTTTTACAATCAAGAGTACAAAAAAGTTCCCATTCGTGGTTTTGGTGGCAGTGACCAATATCTTGCCTTTCCATCAGTGAATCAATCTGCTTATTGGTTAGAAGGTTTTGCAGGAGCTAGAGTTCAGTTGTTCAAATCAAATTTATATGTAGATGTAAATGCGCAACCAAGATTTTTATTGTATTCTACCAAACAAGAAGAAATGAAACCCATGATTGTGCCTGGATTTGGCAAAAGCTCTACTAAATTTAATGTAGGTTTTAGTTGGAATTTAGCGTATCGGTTTTAGCAAGTTTTTATTGAGATTGTAAAAATGTTACTTTTTTTTAAAAAAAATGTAATTTATTTTAAATAATTGAATAAAAGTGTATAACTTTGATACCCTTTAAAATTAAAAAAATAATTAAAATTTATGTAGATGAAGAAAATTCTATTCTTTCTAATGGCTGGATTATTATCAATAAATATCTCGGCTCAGACAAAAAAAACAAGTAAAATACTTAGCAAATCTCCCAACGGATATATAAGATGTTATTCTACTGAATACGAAAAAAGTATACAGAAAAAAAACAATAGAAGAGCTAGTACAGACGTTTTTGAAAATTGGATTGCTACCAAAATTTCAAAACAAAAAACCTTTAATCAAAGAATTACCGCAGTAAGAACAATACCAGTAGTTGTTCATGTAGTCAACAAAGGTGAGGAAGTAGGTACAGGGACAAACATAAGTGATACGCAAGTTATCTCCCAAATTACGACACTTAATAATGATTACAGAAAAAAATCTGGAACAAGAGGTTTTAATACCAATCCAGTAGGTGCAGATGCTAATATAGAATTTGCTTTAGCAGTAAGAGATCCTAATGGAAATCCTACAAATGGTATTGATAGAATTACTATTGATAACGATTACTGGGATGAAAATGCTGTAGAAACTGAATTAAAACCGAATACCATTTGGGATCCTACAAAATATTTAAATATTTGGGTAGTTAATTTTGGTGGAGATTTAGATGGTGTTTTAGGTTATGCTCAGTTTCCTGAAGCAAGTACTTTAAGCGGTCTGAACTATCCTCCTTTCACGGAAACTACAGACGGAGTAATTATTGGTTACCAATTTTTTGGAAATTTAGATTATAATGACGGTAGTTTTAATTTAGATTCTACCTATGGTTATGGAAGAACTGTAACTCATGAAGTAGGTCACTGGTTAGGATTACGTCACATTTGGGGAGATGAAGATTGCGGTACAGATTACGTAGCAGATACTCCAATTCATAAGACTGAGAACTATGGATGTTTTACACATCCTAAAACAAATACTTGCTTACCTCCTACAGCAGACGAAATGTTCGAAAATTACATGGATTATACAAGTGATACATGTATGAATATTTTCACAATTAACCAAGTTGATAGATTTAATGCCGTTTTAGCTAATTCACCAAGAAGAAAAGAATTATTAACTTCTGATGCATTAACACCTGTTACATTGTATGCTAATGATGCAGAATTAAAATTTAGTAATGTAAATGTAGAAGCATCTACAACTTGTAAAAAAGCTACAGCAAATGTAAGGTTAATTAATAGAGGAACCTCTAATTTAACTACTGCAATAATCTCAATCAATGATGCAGGTACTAATTACAATCAAAGTTGGTCTGGTAATTTAGCTCCTAATAAAGAAACTTTAGTGCCAATAACTTTATTAGGAACATCATTATCTAATAATGTCACAATTGGTGTTTCTTCTGTGAACGGTGATGTAGATGCTAGAAATACTAACAATGCAGATTCTTTTAGTTATGAGTTTTTAGCGGCTCAGAACTTTGCTTCTTCTACCGTGAAATTAGAATTACAATTAGATGATTATGGTTCAGAAACTTCTTGGGAAATAGTAAATAGTGAAGGCATAGTGCTTTATTCTGGTGACTCTTATGAGGATATAGAAAATCCAGCAGTTAAAAAATTTACTTTCAACTTACCTAATAATTCTTGCTATACTTTTAAAATTTATGATACCTATGGAGATGGTTTTTGCTGTGATTATGGTAATGGATATTATAAACTTACAACTGATTCAGGTGTAGTTATGGTTAATCAAAATACGTTTAATAAAGACAAAGAAATATATCCATTTATTTTGGGAACTTTATCTACCCAAGAAAATAATAAACTTGGAGTAAATATTTTCCCTAATCCTGTAAACGATGTTTTAAATATTACCAAAGTATCTAACAATGCTACTTTTACCATCTATAACGTTGCAGGTCAATTTATTTCAAAAGGAAAAGTGACCAATAATAAAGTCAATGTAGCTACTCTTGCTAAAGGAGTCTATTTCATCGAAGTTTCTGAAAAAGGAGCAACTTCTAAAATGAAATTTATCAAAAAATAATCTTAGATGATATAAAAAAGAAAACCTTGAGTTCATCTCAAGGTTTTTTATTTTTAGAAAATTAGAATTTACAAATCCATTCGTTGCAACTCGTCTATAACTTGATGAGTAAATTCCTTTAAAGACTCTAAATCAGTATTATTTTGAATTACAAAATCCGCTAATTTCACTTTGTCAACTTCAGGCATTTGTTTATCGATGATTTCTTTTACTTCTCGGTATGTTCTGCCATCTCTATCCATCACTCTTTTTATTCTGATGTTTTCATCAGCAGTAACCAAAATTGATTGATAACAACTTTCATTCAGTTTTAATTCAAAAAGTAAAGCCGTTTCTTTGAAAACAAATTCTGCGGTTTGAGCATTTACCCAATTTTCAAAATGAATTTTCACCGCAGGGTGAATGATTTGGTTGAGTTGTAAAAGCAATTCTTGATGGTCAAAAACTTTTTCAGCAACAAATTTCCGGTTGTATTTTCCGTTTTCGTCATAAGATTCTTCGCCAAGAAGTTCTATAATTCTAGACTTTAGATTTTCGTCTATATTCACCAATTCTTTTGCCCAAAAATCAGAATCATACACAGGAAATCCCAACTCTTCTATAAATTTAGAAACCGTAGATTTTCCACTTCCAATTCCGCCTGTAATTCCGATGATTTTTTTTCCAGTATGTAAACTTCCAGCTTCCATCTTCTAACTTCCCGCAAATTAATACCCAAAAACTTCGTTAAAACTGAACGTTTCATCTAGCTTCACGCCTTTTTCAGTCATTTTCAGACTTGCCAATTCATGATGAGCATCGTGTTCGAAGAACAGTAAGTATTCATTCTCTACACATTGTTTCAGAAATTTTCCTTTTTCTTCCATGGTAAGAAGCGGTCTCGTGTCATATCCCATCACGTAAACTTGCGGAATGTGTCCAGCTGTTGGAATTAAATCTGCTGCAAAAACAATCGTTTTTTCTTGATATTGAATTACAGGAAGCATTTGTTTTTCGGTGTGACCGTCTACAAAGATGACGTCCATTTTCAAATCAGGTGCAAAACCATAATTTCCCGTTTTTGGAGTAGGCAGAAATTGCAATTGTCCGCTTTCTTGCATTGGTAAAATGTTTTCCTTCAAGAAACTTGCTTTTTCTCTTGGATTGGGTTCAGTTGCCCATTGCCAATGATTTTCATTAGTCCAAAACTGTGCGTTTTTAAAAGCAGGTCTGTAACCTGTTTTGTCATCATTCCATTCAATGGCGCCACCACAATGGTCAAAGTGAAGGTGTGTCAAGAAAACATCGGTAATATCTTCTCTTACAAACCCGAATTTTTTTAAATTTTTGTCTAAAGATTCGTCTCCATAAAGCGAATAATGTCCGAAAAACTTCTCATCTTGCTTATTTCCTAAACCGCAATCAATTAAGATGAGTTTTTTGCCATCTTCCACCAAAAGAGAACGAGTCCCGAGTTCGATTAAATTTTTAGAATCTGCAGGATTAGTACGTTCCCAAAGAGATTTCGGGACGACACCAAACATAGCACCGCCATCTAATTTAAAATTTCCGCATTGTATAGGATAAAGTTTCATATAAAGTGTGATTTTTGCTAATTTAATTAATTTTCTGATAGTTTATAATTTTCGATAAATTCTTTCGCTTCATATATATTTTCAGGAATTTTTAAATATATTTCATTTTCAAAATCATAAAAATGTTCATATTCAAATCCATTTTCAAAGAGATATTCTACAACTTTCCACTTTTTTAAGTCTTCTTTTTTGGGAGGTCTGAAACGATGAGGTAACCTTTTCATCTCAGAATTACATTTAGTACAAATATTATTAATAGACTCTGATTTATCAAAATTAGAGTCTAAATTTTTTACTTTTCTACAATTGAAACAAACTAATTTATGTCCCATTCTTAATTCTTTAATTGATTAAAAAAGTTCCCCTGGATTTTTCGGCCTCGAAATTCCCAAATGTTTATAAGCTTTTTCCGTTACTTCTCTTCCTCTTGGAGTTCTGATGATAAAACCTTCCTGAATTAAAAACGGTTCGTAAACTTCTTCCAAAGTTTCAGGATTTTCGCCAATAGAAGTTGCCAAAGCAGAAATCCCAACTGGTTTCCCTTTGAAATTTTCTATCATTACGCGCATAATTTTATTGTCCATATCATCCAATCCATATTCATCTACATTCAGAGAATTTAAGGCAAACTTGGTAATCTCAATTTCAATTTCGCCGTTTCCTTTAATTTCTGCAAAATCTCGAACTCTGCGTAACAATGCATTGGCAATTCTCGGAGTTCCTCTGCTTCTTCTCGCAATTTCCAGAGCTGCATCTTCATAAATCGGAACGCCCAAAACTCTAGCGCTTCTCTCGATAATCATTCCCAAAAGTTCTATCGTGTAATATTCTAATCGAGATTGAATCCCAAATCTTGCTAACATCGGCTTCGTGAGCATTCCAGAACGAGTAGTTGCGCCAACTAAAGTAAAAGGATTTAAGCCAATTTGTACAGAACGTGCATTAGGACCTGTTTCCAGCATAATGTCGATTTTATAATCTTCCATGGCAGAATACAAATATTCTTCCACCACAGGCGAAAGTCTGTGAATTTCATCAATGAAAAGCACATCGTTTTCTTCCAAATTCGTCAAAAGTCCAGCCAAACTCCCTGGTTTATCTAAAACTGGCCCCGAAGTAATTTTACAATTTACGCCCAGTTCATTGGCAATAATATGCGCCAAAGTAGTTTTTCCCAATCCTGGAGGTCCGTGTAAAAGTACGTGGTCTAAAGCGCCACCTCTATTTTTAGCAGCCGCCACGAAAACCTCTAAATTATCCAACGTTTTTCTTTGTCCCGCAAAATCCTTAAAACTTTGTGGACGAATCTGTTCTTCCTGCATTAATTCCTCATCAGAGAAATTTTCTTTATCTGCGTGTAAAAAATCTGGCATCAGTAATAGTACTTGTTATGTTCAAAGGTAATAAATTTTAGGTAAAGGCAAAGGCAAAGGTAAAGTTTGAGAATGTTAATAATTTTGTTGTTGAAATAAATTAATTCTATTTTTGTTAAAATAAAAATTCTAAAAAATGTTTAAGGATTTTACTGAAATGCCAGTTTGGCAAAAAGCGATGGAAATCGCCGTAGAGTGTTTTTTCCTTTCGGAGAGATTGCCAAGAAAAGAAGATTACGGATTAACTTCGCAGTTGAGACGTTCAGCAGAAAGCATTTCGGCAAACATAGCAGAAGCATTTGGAAGAAGAAGTAACAAAGATAAAAGTAGAGTTTACGATATTAGCAGGAGCGAAGCTTTTGAAACAAAAAATCATTTAATTTATGGAAATAAAGTTCAATATTTTACAGACGAAGAACGCCAAAAATTAATTGAAGAATTAGATGTAGTAATCTATGAACTCAATAAAATAATCAATTATCTCAATCGTGATTAAAACTTCTAAGCCTCAATCTTTACCTTTGCCTTAACCTTTACCTCAATCACATGAAACTAATCGGTCCTTTCAAACAAATTCTTACACTCAATAATCTTCCACTTCGAGGAAAAATCTCTGATGAACAATTAGAAATTATCGAAAACGGCGGAATTTTAATCAATAATGATAACTTAATTGAGGAAGTTGGTGATTTTGAAAAATTGAAATCTGACTTCCCAAACGCTGAACTCGAACCTCGAACCTCGAACCTCGAACCTCAAATCGTTCTTCCCGCATTCATAGATTGTCACACCCATATTTGTTTTGGAGGAAACAGAGCCAATGATTTTGCGATGCGAAACGCAGGCAAAACTTACTTGGAAATTGCAGAAAAAGGCGGTGGAATTTGGAGTTCGGTTCAGCATACCAGAAATGCTTCTGAAAAAGAACTCTTAGAAACGCTTTTAGAAAGAATCAATCGATTAATTTCATTGGGAATTACCACCATCGAAATCAAATCTGGTTACGGATTGAATGTAGAAAGTGAACTGAAAATGCTTCGTGTGATTCAACAAGCACAAACTAAAA
>ERZ650312.460-NODE-460-length-22686-cov-12.510229_pt1 | contig 22686 bp, 22 predicted proteins | sample MGYA00376248_ERZ650312 | MGnify/ENA primary metagenome ERZ650312 (study PRJEB26733, sample SAMN07839316) | wastewater metagenome | biome: urban; feature: wastewater treatment plant; material: waste water | place: USA: North Carolina | collected 2016-07-28 ... | reverse complement strand
GTCGACCAACGGATTATGAGTCCGCTGCTCTAACCAACTGAGCTATAGGCCCTAAAATTGAATTTGTTATAATTCAACAAGTTCAAGCGCAAAGAATACTAGCGAAGATTTTTAAAAAACACAAGCCATTTTCATAAATTGCTGTATAGATAGTCAACAGATGAATTTAATTATTGAAATATAAAAACTACCCTTAACTTTCCGAAACATTGCCAAATGCATATTTAAACGCTTCCCTTTACGCACTTCGGCTTTGTTGAACAAACATTTCATAACTATATGATTTTAAAAATTTTGATTATTTCTATCCAAAATTAAATTTATTTAAATCATATCCTTACATATTTATGCAACAAAGCCGTTAAAACCAATAAAAGATATAATGTATCACCCTCATCATTTTAGGTTGCTATATTTCAAACAATTTTTCTGTTGACTCTTATATAAAACAAGCAGAAATTATGCATTTATATATCCTTCAGCTGTTATATTTATGTTGAAAAAAATTATAGGCGAGTCTGCATTCAAACTTGCAGGATGGCAATATCAGATAGACCCCAACATCTTCGAAAACAAACAAGTGATCGTCGGTTTTGAACACACCTCAATGATGGATGCAATCCTCTCACTTGCTCTGTTCCAAATTTATGATATTAAAATTCATACTTTAATTAAAAAAGAGCTTTTCAAAGGGCCGCTTAAACCTGTTTTAGAAAAAATCGGCGGCATTCCAGTAGACCGTAAATCTAGCAAAGATATTGTTTCGCAAATGGTTGAACTTTTTGATCAAAATGAACATTTCAATTTGGTCATTGCACCCGAAGCAACACGTGCAAAAACAGGTGAATTCCGTAAGCCAATTCGTACAGGTTTTTGGCATATTGCCAAAGCAGCCAATGTGCCTATCGTATTAATGTATGCCAACTCAAAAACCAAACAAGGCGGGATTTTTGAAAAAATTTATCCGACAGATTTAGATCACGATATGGCACTTATCAAACAATTATATAAAGAACACGTAGGCTTAGATATTGTTATCCCTGAACCAAAAACAGCGCCAAGCAACGGTTAAAAAACCTAAAACTCTGCCCTTTATCTAAAAAAAGGGCTTATGTTAGAATGGGCGCAATTTTGATAGGCATACTGCCAATCTGTAAGGAGCATAGTTCGCATGGCGGGTCATTCCAAGTGGGCCAACATTAAGCATCGTAAAGCCAAACAAGATGCTAGTCGTGGTAAGTTGTTTACCAAATTTATTCGTGAATTAACAACTGCTGCAAAGCTCGGCGGTCCAGATGCGGCAAGTAACCCTCGTTTACGTGCTGTTGTTGAAAAAGCACTTTCAGTTAATATGACACGTGACGTTATTAACCGTGCCATCCAGCGCGGTGCAGGCGGTGAAGATAACGATGATCTTAAAGAAGTAACCTATGAAGGTTATGGTGTAGGTGGTGTTGCTGTTATTGTAGAAACCATGACAGACAACTTAAACCGTACCGTGCCAGATGTACGTCACTGTTTCTCTAAAACTGACGGTAACTTAGGCACCAATGGTTCTGTAGCGTTTCTATTCACAAAACGTGGTGAAATTTCATTTGAAGATTCATCTTTAGAAGATCAAGTGATGGAGGTCGCTTTAGAGGCTGGCGCAGAAGACATCGAAGTGTCTGAAGATGGCATTTTGGTTATTACCACGCCAGAAGCTTTTGGTACAGTTCAAGATGCGCTAACAGCAGCAGGTTTGAAATCTGACAATGCTGAAGTGGTCATGAGTCCATCGACTAAAGCAGAAATTACGGACATCGACCAAGCGAAAAAAATCATGAAAATGATTGATATGCTTGAAGATTTAGATGATGTTCAAAACGTATATACCAACGTGGAATTCTCCGATGAGGTTTTAGCACAATTAGACGCCTAATCTGTCTAAGTGCAATTCCTAAAAACGCACGTTCTCGTGCGTTTTTTAATAGATCACGCAAAATAATTCTAATAAATTAAACTTTATTTAATAAACCATGACAGTTTAAAACATCATATTCTTTAATCACAAAGCTAGAATGCAAACCTGCCACATGCTCAATTTTACCAATCCGTTTTAGTAAAATTTCACTGTAATTTTCCATATCTCGCGCCACAACCTCTACAATAAAATCTGCAGTCTGCCCTGTCACCAAAAATGCGCGTATCACTTCAGGAATACTTTCCAGTTCATCCAAAAATTTGGCAAAAATATCAGTATCGTGTTTGCTTAAAGATACCTGCAACAACACATGTAAACTAAAACCCAATTTTTGATAGTTAATTTCACGCTTTAAACCTGAAATAATTTTATGATCGATCAGACTTTTAATACGGCGATGCACGGAACTAACCGACAGATTAATCCGCTCGGAAAGTTCATTTAAATTGACATCTTCATTGCTTAAAATTTCTAAAATATGCTTATCGAAGCGATCTAATTCCATTTTTTAAGCACTCAATCTAATCAGATAAAAATCAAACATATACCGCCATTATACTTGAATTGTTTTACAGACTAAGTATTTTTATTGAAAATTCATTCCAGTAATAAAGCAAAATCTTTATGGTTATAAAATAACCGCTTAACTTTTAGAGCAACTTCATAGACAAACGGGATTTCTTTGAACTTATAGTTTTGAACATCTAAATTTTCAAAAATCCAATAAATAACGGCTTCGTTCATATATTGTCACAATCCTAACCATCTATTTTTTGAAAGTGAATAGAAATGTATTAAAACAGATGCACTCAACAATAAGCACAATGCGCTGCCAAACTTGGTACAGAATTTTGATTTGAATCACTTTAATTCTTTGATTAAATTCTTGTTGCTAGGTTTTTAGAGATCTATATCCCAAAATACGCGCAGATTGCGCGGATGTTTATTTAAGGCAATAACATTTAAATACCGCGCCAATCTACACGTGCATTACGCTCAGTTTGATAAATACGTGAAACATATTGTCCTAAAGGCAAATCTAGCAAATACTTTTGATAATCTTTAAATTCTTCAGAAATGACTTCATCGTGTTCTTTTTCCCACGGCGTACCTGAAATTTCTAAAATAGGCGCAAGCATCGAACACACTGAAATATCGGCTAAACCCAAACGCTCACCTACAAAATAACGTCCATAATTATCAATCAAATGTTGATTTAAAATGATAATTAATTCATCCATCCGCTGTTTGGATTCTGTGACTTTATCTTGATCGAGCTGATAACCCTTAGACACCAAAGCTTTAATAATTGGCTTAGAATATTTAGAAAATTGACGCAAATAGCCTTTTTCACCAATTAAAATTTCCAAAGGTTCTTCACTTTCAGATAGTGCATGCGCCAAACCCCAACGACGCACATGCTGCCCCAATTCGTCAGCCAAAGTATTTATAGCTAAGGCATGTTTATATTGCTCAGCATCAGTGCGTATCAAGGCATGTTCGGGATAAACATCATCCAAATATAAAGCAATTTGAGTCGAATCTGCTATCCAACGCTCTTGATCACGTAAAATAGGTAATTTATTTTGCCCTGTTTTTAATTGTGCAAAAGCGCGATGTACACCTGGAATTAAGTTTTGCGCATCATAATCTAACTCTTTATGATCCAATAACCAGCGAGCTTTCTCACAAAAATGAGACAGAGGAAACTGGTATAAGATGCGCATAAAATCTCCATATTTAAAATTTTGATATCCAAAGCAGTATCAATCCTGTGCTTGTCATACTTTAGTCATAGCTTCTTATAATTACAATGTACTTTTTATTCAAAAGTCAGGCGAAACAGTCAGCAATTCAAATCAATTCCTGCTAGACATTCAACCAACAACGCTAAGCAGACTGGAGTGGAGAAACATCTGTTCGATGACCTGACTTTATCTGCCCTTTCATGTAAAATCGTGCCTAATTTTTAAATAACACTTTGTGAGTTATTCATGGGTTTTAATTGTGGTATTGTGGGCCTGCCAAACGTTGGTAAATCTACGCTTTTTAATGCTTTAACCAAAGCTGCAATTGCAGCGGAAAACTTCCCGTTCTGTACCATTGAACCAAATACAGGCATTGTACCTGTGCCAGATTCGCGTTTGGACAAATTGGCAGAAATCGTAAATCCGCAACGCGTATTACCCACCACGATGGAATTTGTAGATATTGCAGGTTTGGTTGCAGGTGCATCTAAAGGTGAAGGTTTAGGCAACCAATTCCTTGCCAACATTCGTGAAACCGATGCGATTGCGCATGTGGTTCGTTGCTTTGAAGATGAAAATGTGATTCATGTAAATGGTAAAATTGACCCATTAGATGACATTGCAACCATCAATACAGAACTTGCTTTGGCCGATTTAGAAACGGTGAGCAAAGCCATTACACGCTTAGCAAAATCTGCCAAAGGTGGCGATAAAGACGCCGTAGCGACCAAAGCCGTTTTAGAAAAAATTCAACCTTTACTAGATGACGGCAAGCCAGCACGTGCAGCCAATTTAGATGATGATGAACGTAAATTGGTTCGTGGTTTTGGTTTATTAACCTTAAAACCAACCATGTATATTGCCAACGTGGCAGAGGATGGCTTTGAAAACAACCCGCACTTAGATGCAGTTAAAAAACTTGCTGCAGAAGAAAATGCGATTGTGGTACCTTTATGCAACCAAATTGAAGCTGAAATTTCATTGCTTGAAGATGAAGACCGTGCAGAATTCCTAGAAGCTCTTGGTATGGAAGAGCCAGGTCTGAACGTAGTGATTCGTGCAGGTTATGCGCTTTTAGGTCTGCAAACTTACTTTACTGCAGGCGTACAAGAAGTCCGTGCCTGGACAGTGAAAGTAGGTGCAACTGCACCACAAGCAGCAGGCGTAATTCACACTGACTTTGAAAAAGGCTTTATCCGTGCAGAATGTATTGCTTATGATGATTTCGTACAATACAACGGCGAAGCAGGCGCAAAAGAAGCAGGCAAATGGCGCTTAGAAGGTAAAACTTATATCGTACAAGACGGTGATGTTTTACACTTCCGCTTTAATGTTTAATTGTTTTAATGCTTAGTTTTACAACAATGCATGCAGCCAAGTATTGATTCAATAAAAACCTCGATGTAAGTATCGAGGTTTTTTTATGGAAGATTCTGCATCAGATCAATGCAAATAATCTCAATTCACCTAAGACTGAATCACATTGCCCTTTTGTTTCGGGTCGGTATTGCCCAATTCTGGATGTACCAATGCATCAGCACATTGTTTTTTATCACGTTCATAATCAGCTTGTTTTTGCGCAAGACTGCTTGAACTGTCAATCGTCGCACGTGCCCAGATTTCCAGACTGGTCAATGCCTTACGACACAGCGCATATTTCCCTTCAGTTACAGAGTCGGTCATTTTGACATTAATACGCCAGTCGGTACTTAATTTACGGGCAGGTTTGCGGACTTTATCTTCAATTAAATTACGCTGTTTACGATACACGTATGGCTCAACTTCATTCATCAATTCCCACGCGGCTTGCGCATATACAGTCGCATCATTGGTAAGTTTTGGCGCAGGCTTAATTTCTACTGTTTTTTTCGGGTTGTTGTCATTGCTACACGCTTGCAATAACAGGCTACTGCATAACATTGAAGCAAGCAGGATTACAGGTGTTTTCAATTTCAACATATCGGTTCGCCCATACAAACAATTCGGCATCATGCTAATGAATTCAAGTATAATACACAATCTTCATTTGACCCATTGTTCAACTTTCTCCCACAAGGTGTGTCGTGTCCGTACACAATGTTCAAACTGTACCCGCAGCAAGTTTTTGGCAAGGTGCAAAAGATAGTCAGGCAATCATTTTTACCTATCTGCCTGTTTCTTTTGCTTTTGGTGTTTCTGCCACTCAATTCGGATTTAGTGCATGGGAAGCCTTATTTTTATCTTGCTCGATGTATGCAGGGGCAAGTCAATTTTTAGTCGTTGCATTATTAGGCAGTGGAACTTCAATCTGGATGACTGCTTTAACAGTGATTGCTTTGGATATTCGACATTTACTTTACGGCCCGGCCTTACAAAACCTGATTCAAGATCGTTTAAACCTCAAAAAAACCGCAATTTGGTCATGGGGCCTAACGGATGAAGTTTTTGCCTCAGGCATGATTAAACTGTCGCAACGCCGTCAGGAATGGTCTGAATCATGGATGCTTGGACTGAGTTTATTTAGTTGGTTGTCTTGGGCATTAGGCTCCTTGTTAGGTGGATTATTTGCCGATCAAGTCACTAAAATGCCACAGTTTTTACAAGCAGCACTCGACTTTTTATTGCCCGCTTTATTCCTCAGCTTCTTATTGGCCGCTTTTGAAAAGAAACACACCTTTGTGGTGGGAATCACCATTTTAGTGTCTGCCGTAGCTTGTTATTTTATTGACTTATCTGCTGCAATTTTTATTGGGATTTCTTCAGGTATTTTGGCGGGATTATTTAAACACTATGTATTAAAACAACCCGACCCTGAACATACAGGAGCAAAATCATGAGTTTGGAAATTATTTTGGTCGGTATTGTAGTCGGTATCGCAAATTTTGCCTCACGTTTTGGTCCATTCTTTGTAATTCAAAAGTTTCATCAAGGCTCACAGCAACGTGGTGCGTTATGGCTCAAAATCGCTTTGGGCAGCATTGGCATTGCCGCAATTAGCTCTATGCTCGTGGTTGCAACCTTGCCACCTTTGCTTGAAACACCCAATAAAAGTTTTGCGATGTTGATTGGCTTTTTAGTACTCACAGGTTTGTATTTTAAGTTTAAGAAAATCGTACCTGCCACGCTTACCGCGGCCATCACCTATGGTTTAATTTATACTTATGTGCCATTTTCGTTCTAGTGTGTCTGAAGTTTAGAGGTTGAATCGCTCAAATAATCTATTTCAGAATTCGGCCTTAACTGCTTTAAAACACTCAATGCAATTGAAGTTGATGACAAAATCATGATTTTATTGCAAACAAGGCTTAACTCATAGAACAGTTCTGCTATGCTAAAAGCCCACTTTAGCAAGGACGATTCACATGAGCGTAACCATTGGTACTCCCCTTCAATCTTCTGCTTTTAAAGTTTTGCTATTGGGTTCAGGGGAACTCGGTAAAGAGGTGGTAATTTCACTGCAACGCTTAGGCGTAGAAGTACATGCCGCCGATCGCTACGATCATGCGCCAGCCATGCAAGTCGCACATTATGCTTATACTTTAAACATGGCAGATGCCACAGAATTAAAACAACTGATTGAAAAAGTTCAACCCAATTTAATTGTGCCTGAAATTGAGGCCATTGCGACATCAGTTTTACTTGAAGTTGAAGCGCAAAATATTGCAACCGTCATTCCATCTGCCAAAGCGGTAAATTTGACCATGAACCGCGAAGGCATACGTCGTTTGGCTGCCGAGGAATTAGGTTTACCAACATCAGCTTATCGCTTTGCCAATTCACTCGAATCTTTCCGTGCTGCGTGTGATGACATTGGTTATCCCAACTTTGTAAAACCTGTGATGTCATCTTCAGGCAAAGGACAATCGCGTGTGACCTGTTTTGATGAAGTTGATGCCGCTTGGGAATATGCCCAAACAGGTGGACGCGTCAATCAAGGCACAGTGATTGTGGAATCACAAATTGACTTCGATTTTGAAATTACCTTATTAACCGTACGTGCTAAAAACGCAGAAACAGGTAGAATTGAAACTTCATATTGCGACCCAATTGGTCACCGTCAAGAGGCAGGCGACTATGTAGAAAGCTGGCAACCTCAAGCCATGAGCGATGCTGCCTTGACTGAAGCTAAACGGATTGCGGATAAAGTGACCACTGCCTTAGGTGGTTGCGGCATTTTTGGTGTAGAACTGTTTGTGAAAGGCGATAAAGTCTGGTTTAGTGAGGTGTCTCCACGTCCACACGACACAGGTTTGGTGACATTGGCATCACAGTTCCAAAGTGAATTTGAATTACATGCACGCGCAATTTTAGGCTTACCTGTCAACACAAAACGCCATAGTGTTGCAGCCAGTGCGGTGATTTATGCAGGTGCTGATGCAACAAATCTTTCATTTTCTGGCCTGAATCTTGCATTGGCACATCCTGATACAGATTTACGTTTATTTGGCAAACCAGAAGGTTTTGTACGTCGTCGTATGGGCGTTGCGACTGCGCGTGCAGAAACAACAGAGCAAGCACGTGAGCTAGCTCAGCATACTGCGGACACTGTTCGCGTACATTTAAACGAAAATCAAAATTAAGCTCGTCATTGCATAACGGAATTGCCCATGATCATTACATTACCCTTGCTGAATTATGTAAAAAGCAACCATGACATTCAGGCCATTAACCAATGGCGCACCGATGTCGAAAATCAGTTACAACAATGTTTTGAAAATGGACAATCCATTCGTGAAGTGATCTTGGCGCGTTCTAACCTGATTGATGAAGCGCTCACTTTTTTATGGCAACATGCCGAATTAGACCAAACCGATTTGAGCCTATTTGCAGTGGGTGGCTATGGGCGCAAAGAAATGCTGCCCTATTCTGATGTCGATATTATGGTGTTGTCGGAAGATGCGATCACAGCAGAACAAGAACAACTTATTTCGACTTTTATTTCGTCTTTATGGGATGTTGGTAATTTCAAACCTGCCACCAGCGTGCGGACTATTCAAGACTGCGTGATTCAGGCAACCAGTGATTTGACTGTTGCAACCGCCTTGATTGAAGCACGTTTAATTACGGGAAATCAGCAACTTGCCAAATGGCCACGTCGTATTGTTTCGCAAACTTGGACAGATAAAACCTTTTTTGATGCCAAGATGCAGGAGCAAAGTAAGCGTTACGCGCAGCACAATGACACCGAAAGTAATTTAGAACCCGATATTAAAAATGCTCCGGGCGGTATTCGTGACATCAACCAGATTGGCTGGATTGCCAAACGCCATTTTCGGGTCAATCGTATTTACGACTTGGTGCATTTAGGGTTTATTTCAGAGTTTGAATTAGCTGTACTCGAGGAAGCCGAAAGCTTTTTATGGGAAATCCGTCATCATCTCCACCGTTTAACTAAACGTGATGAAAACCGTTTATTGTTTGATTATCAACGTGATATTGCAGCATCTTTTGGCTATGTTCGAGAAGAAGGTAAACCACAAAATTACCCAATTGAACAATTTATGAAGCGTTATTATCGCTCTGCACAGCAAGTTTCCACTTTAAATGAAATGTTGCTGGCCTATTTTAATGAGTCGGTAATTACCCCGCGTTTGCCTAATTATGAACGTAACATTGAAGAAATTAATGAAAATTTTAAACTGGTCGATGGCAAACTTGCCGTGCAGCACCACAAAATTTTCTCAGAAAAACCAAGTGCAATTTTAGAAATTTTCTATTTATTGGCCAATCGCCCTGAAATTGAAGGAATTCGCGCACGAACACTGCGCCTACTAACACTTGCAGCCAAGCGCATTGACCAAAGTTTCCGTGATGATCCAACACATCAAGCGCTATTTATGGCAATTTTGCGCTCACCGCACCGTTTGTATAATACCTTGGTGACCATGAAACGCTTAGGCGTTTTGGGCAATTACATTCCTGCTTTTGGACAAATTACAGGCTTAATGCAATATGACTTATTCCATATTTATACAGTCGATGCCCACATTTTACTATTGCTCCGCAATTTAAGCCGCTTCAAAGAACCTGAATTTGCGAAAGATTTTCCTGTGGTCAGCTCGGTATTTCAACGTCTTGCCCGTCGTGACATTATTTATTTGGCTGCGATTTTCCATGATATTGCTAAAGGTCGTCGTGGTGATCATAGTGATCTTGGTGCAGTAGATGCTATCGATTTTTGCCGTAAACATGGATTTACCGAACGGGAATGTAACCTTGTGGCTTGGTTAGTCAAAAATCACTTACTGATGTCAGTCACAGCACAGAAAAAAGACATTTCCGACCCAGATGTGGTCAAAGAATTTGCCGAAAAAATGGGAGATATGGAGCATTTAGATTATCTCTATACCTTAACAGTTGCCGATATTAATGCCACAAATCCAACGCTTTGGAACTCATGGCGTGCATCTTTAATGCGCCAACTTTACACACAAGCGCGTGATGTCATTCGTTCAGGGCTTGGGCGTCCAGTCGATTATCAAATGCTAATTGAAGACACCAAGTTTGCCGCTAGTGAATTACTGGTCAATGATTTTGAACTCAGTGCCGTTGAAAAAGTCTGGCAAGAACTGGGCGATGAATACTTTATTAAAGAGTCTGCCGATGAAATTGCATGGCATACCCGTGCAATTTTGGAGCATGGCGATAATCCAGCACCATTAGTGCTCATGCGTGCGCACCGAAAATCAGCACAAGATGCAGTACAAATCTTTATTTACACGCAAGACCAACCCAACTTATTTGCTACAACTGTCGCCATTTTAGACCGCATGAACCTTGACGTTCAGGATGCACGAATTATTACTGCAACCAAAGCGTTTAGTTTAGATACTTACGTGGTTTTAGACCGTTTTGGCACACTCTTGACAGACCCAGAACGTGAAGAAATGGTGATTGAGGCTTTGGTCAATGCCTTGAGCCAGTCAGATAAATATCCAGGTCTGATGCAACGTCGTATTCCACGTCAATTGCGTCATTTTGACATTGAAAACACAGTAGAAGTGACGTTCAATGCAGCACTGAATCAAAACATGGTCGAAATTGCCACACTAGATCATCCTGGTTTACTTGCCAAAATTGGCGGCTTGTTTATGATGCAAGGCTTAGATATTCACTCCGCCAAAATTGCCACCTTGGGCGAACGTGCTGAAGATATTTTCTTTGTCACAAAAAAAGATGGCAAACCAATGACAAAACCTGAAGCAGATACTTTTGCCATCCAGCTTAAAGCTGCTTTAGATGAGGCCTCTAATCAGGTCTGTAGTCAACATTAACTTCAATTTACGGAACATCCATGAACTCAAGTTTGTCCTTATTACAGCCTTATCCTTTTGAAAAGTTAAACAAACTATTTCAGGACGTACAACCTGCAAATTTGCCGTTAATTCCACTGTCTATTGGTGAGCCCAAACATCCTGCACCTGAATTTGTCAAACAAGCCATTATTGATAATTTTCAGCATTTATCGACTTATCCGAACAGCAAAGGTCTACCTGAATTACGTCACAGCATTGCCAATTGGCTGACACAACGCTTTCATTTAAAACAAGTTAATCCAGACACACAAGTTCTCCCCGTTTCAGGTACGCGTGAAGCGATTTTTTCCTTCGTACAAGCCTTAATTCAACGTGAAGATGCACCTTATGTAGTGATGCCCAATCCATTTTATCAAATTTATGAAGGAGCAACTTTATTGGCAGGTGCTCAAACCTATTTCATCAATTGCACCGAAGACAATAATTACTTGGGTGATTTTGATGCCGTACCTGCAGAAGTCTGGGAAAAAACCGCTTTATTGTTTGTCTGTACACCAGGAAATCCAACCGGTGCTGTCCTTTCAAAAGAACAATTTAAAAAGCTGATTGCTCTGTCAGATCAATATGATTTTGTGATTGCATCCGATGAATGTTATTCGGAATTATGGTTTGAACAAGCACCTACAGGTTTACTGGAAGTCTGTGTTGAACTTGGACGCCATGACTACAAAAACTGCATCGTATTCCACTCTTTGTCTAAACGCTCAAACTTACCGGGCATGCGCTCAGGCTTTGTTGCGGGCGATGCAAACTTATTAAAACCTTATTTGCAATATCGTACCTATCATGGTGCGGCAATGCCTGTTCAACATCAATTAGCCTCTATTGCAGCTTGGGATGATGAACAGCACGTTGAAGATAACCGCCAACAATATCGCGCCAAGTTTGAATTATTTCAAACAGAGCTTGGGCATTTACTGCCACTAAAAAAACCAGATGCGGGTTTTTATTACTGGCTCAAAGTCGATCATGATGAAAACTTTGCCAAAATGTTGATGGAAAGAGCCCATATTAAAGTGCTTCCAGGTCGGTATTTATCTCGTGAAACCGCACAAGGTAACCCAGGTGAAAACCATGTTCGCTTGGCTTTGGTGGCAGATTTAACACAATGTGAACAAGTGATTCAACGTCTTAAAGCGGTTATATAAGCTTGTTGTTAGATGAGTGTACAAGCGCGATTAATAGAAATCGAAAAACTGCTTTAGACTAAAGATATTAACCCCGTAAAAACCGACTTACAGCATATTGTTTAGTCGGTTTTTATGCTGCTATATCAAGATAGGCAATTAGCCAAAACTTCACAGATGTGCTTTTTTAATAATCAATATTAATCATAATACGATCTGTATATTCCCAACACGTACATGAGATTCATGCACGTGAAGCAGTCCTCAACAGATTTACGGAATTAGGGCGACCACTTACACAACTTAGGCCTTAAATTCGGCTCAAATAGTGGGTGCTTTGACTTTCAAATCTTTGTGCAACACAGCCTTTCGGATAAAAAAGATCCCGAAGGATCTTTTTTATCAATAAACATTCAAAATAAACAAGAATATGCTCCACTTATTCTGTGTTATGAATATTTACCACACTCAAGCTAATGCCTTTTCAATTTCCGCCTGCAAATCCTCAGGTTTGGTGGTCGGAGCAAAACGGTTCAATACCTTGCCATCTTTACCAATTAAAAATTTGGTAAAATTCCATTTAATTCCGTTACCCAAAATACCTTTACTGTTGTTGGTCAGGTAACGAAAAATCGCATGTGCTTCTGGACCTTTGACATCAATTTTGCTAAACATTGGAAAACTGACACCATAGTTTTTTTGGCAGAAGCTCCCAATTTGCTCGTTGGAACCTGGATCTTGCCCACCAAACTGATTGCACGGAAAGCCCAAAACTTCCAGACCTTGATCTTTATATTGTTGATATAACTTTTCTAAACCTGCAAATTGAGGCGTAAAACCACATTTACTGGCTGTATTTACAATCAACAAGACCTTCCCTTCATAATCACTAAAGGCTTTATTTTGTCCATCTAACAACTCAGCTTCAAACTGATAAATGTTGGTCATGGATAATTTCCCTCATCATTTTTTTCTTGTGTTTTGAGTTCTAAAGAAGCCGAATTTACACAATAGCGCAATCCTGTTGGCTGTGGGCCATCATCAAAAACATGCCCTAAATGTGCGTCACAATGATGACAAACAATCTCGGTACGTTGCATACCATGCGAGTCATCCTGATGCTCCTCAATCACCCCAGGCTGAATTGGACGAAAGAAACTTGGCCAACCGCTACCGCTGTCATATTTTGTTTCTGATGAGAATAGTGCTGTACCGCAACAACGACAGGTATAAATACCCTCTTGTTTAGTATTCCAATATCTCCCCGTAAAAGCAGGCTCGGTACCTTTTTGACGTGTAATCCGAAATTCCTCTGGTGATAACTCTCTTTGCCATTCTCGGTCTGTTTTATTGAGTTTTCCCATCACTAACTCCTTTAAATCTTTGACATTCAGTGTCATGCTTCAGTACTTCCATATTTACGCTAGAGCTTGCAAAATATCTAGCTAAATTTCAGCATAGATTGTGATATTTCAGTAATCTATAATTTATTTATCTTCTAATGATTGGATGGAACTATGTCCGTACTAGGTAACACGACTCCACGCGAAATAAAAAAATCATCAAAACTTGAGCATGTATGCTACGACATTCGCGGACCTGTGTTACGAGCGGCCAATGAAATGGAAGAAGCCGGTCATAAAATTATTAAACTAAATATTGGCAACCCTGCCCCATTCGGTTTTGAAGCGCCACAAGAAATTATTAATGATGTTGCATTGAACTTACCCAATGCGGTTGGTTATACCGACTCCAAAGGGATTTTCCCTGCACGTAAAGCAATTTGTCAATACTATCAGCAAAAAGGCATTTTCGATATGCATGTCAATGATGTGTATATTGGCAATGGCGTGTCTGAACTGATTGTTATGGCAATGCAAGGCTTGTTGGACGATGGCGATGAAATGCTGGTGCCTATGCCTGACTACCCGCTTTGGACTGCGGCAGTAAATTTATCGGGCGGTACTGCCATTCACTACAAATGTGATGAAGAAAACTTTTGGTATCCAGACATTGCTGATATGGAAAGTAAAATCACGCAAAATACGCGTGGTATTGTCATTATTAACCCAAATAACCCAACGGGTGCGGTTTATCCACGTCATGTGTTGGAACAAATTGTAGCATTGGCAAAAAAATATGACTTAATTTTATTTGCCGATGAAATTTACGACAAAATTATTTATGACGGCATTGAGCATGTTGCAGTTGCAGCTTTAGCGGGTGATCAGCTCTGTATTTCATTCAATGGCTTGTCTAAATCGTATCGCATCGCAGGCTTCCGTTCAGGCTGGATGGCTATTACAGGCGATAAATCACGTGCTGCGGACTACATTGAAGGTTTAGACATGCTGGCGTCTATGCGCTTGTGTGCCAACCATCAGGCGCAATACGCGATTCAAACGGCATTGGGTGGTTATCAGTCTATCAATGATCTCATTCGTCCGGGTGGTCGTTTATACGAACAACGTAACATTGCATGGGAAATGTTGAACGACATTCCTGGTGTGTCTTGTGTCAAACCTGAAGGCGCAATGTATTGCTTCCCTAAACTTGATCCAAATGTCTATCCAATTGAAGATGACGAAAAGTTAATGCTCGATTTGCTCAAAGCAGAAAAGGTTTTGTTGGTTCAAGGTACAGGTTTTAACTGGCCAACGCCTGATCATTTCCGTGTGGTGTTTTTGCCTGCAGAAAATGAATTACGTGAAGCAATGACACGATTAGGTCGTTTCTTGGCAAAAATCCGCTAAGACCAAACCGAATCTCTGTTGTAAAATGCCGTGTGGATCACGGCATTTTTTTATGGATTTGATTTTTTATTTCTATTTTATCTTTCATTTCTTGTTCATCATCAAGCAGTAATACAGCAAAGCAATACTCTGACACTTAGGGATACACTTTTACACGCCCGCAAAAGCATGCTGTAATAGCCACAAGCGATTAAGTTTCAGGAATTGAGCATGCACTACCAAGTCCATCTTATTGATGCGCAAAAACCATCACAAAACTATATTTGGTTGCTTGAGCATTGTGCCAGTAAAAAAGTGGTAGTGGTTGACCCAACCGATGCCAAACCTGTTAAAGATTTTTGCCAAAAACATGGTTTAGAGATCGCGCAAATTTGGTTGACACATTGGCATCAAGATCATATTGGCGGTGTGCCTGAACTCATTGCGGAAGGCAATTTGCCTGTTTATGGGCCACGTGAAGAATTGAGTAGAATTCCGTTTATCACGCATCCGTTACTAAACCAAGACCATGTCAATTTTCATGATTTACAGGTTGATATTATTGCCGTTCCGGGACATACCTTGGGGCATATTGTGTATTTTATAGATGCGTTGGATGTATTGTTCTGTGGCGATACTTTATTTGCAATGGGCTGTGGCCGTGTTTTTGAAGGTACACATCAGCAAATGTACCAATCGCTCAATCGATTAGCTGCTTTGCCACCGCGAACCCAAGTGTATTGCACCCACGAATATACCCTTGCCAATGCAAAATTTGCGCTACATGTAGAACCCGAAAATTTGGCAATTCAGGAGCGTTATCAGCATATTGAAAACTTACGCATGCTAAATCAACCGACTTTGCCAAGCAGTATTGAATTGGAACTCGAAACCAATCCATTTTTAAGAGCAGAAAGCGTTCAAGAATTTCAAAAATTACGTGAATTGAAAGATAATTTTTAAATGGATTTATAAGTCATCACGATGTTCAATTACACAACACAGATTGCTTATAAAATTAGATGGCTTGCCGCAAACTCATCTCATTGAGTTTGCGTCACCACACGCACAGCGTTCATTTCATCGGCCCGTACCAAAAGCAAATTGGACAATCCAGGCTGATAACGGCATGCGCTGCTGCCAAAAGGCAGCATAAACCACTTTGGATTGGAAGGAAAATAATAATCAACCTTCATAACAGTGAATGATTAATTAAAAAATTTACATCAACTTGAACATTCACGTCATCGTTCGGTAAGTAACTTCATGGTGAATATCATGGCTGCTGTAGCGGCTTATTGTTTGAACCCCAATAAACCAACTTTCCAAAATATGCTAAAAGGCTAAGTGGATTGCATCGAACTCAGGTTAAATTAAAGCTTCGCATAAAAAATGGATAATCTTCATGTGTACATGCTGAAATAAATACAGCCTAAACCAAAAATCATTAACAAAATATTTCCAAGTCATCTTTTGGCAATACATTTAAGACCTTAAAATCAATGGCACCAATCCAATAAAAACAATAAATATCAAAAATTTATTCTTCAACAATTGTTTCAAAATATTCTATTTTCAAAAAAAGACTTTAGACTTCGCAAAATCAGTGCAAAAAATATCTAAGAAATACATTTCTGCCCTTTAAAAAACCAAGAAATATCCCTATTAATATTTAGATGAATGGATAGGAGTTCTCTCGTGAAAAAAGTTGTTAAAGCAAAAAATTTAATTGCGTTTCGTATTTGGCTAGAAAAATTAGGTTATTCAGTCAAAAATTTGGCGGATGGTCACGGTTTCACGTTTAGCTTTCAAAAAGAGTATGGTTTAGTCACTTGCGAGCTTTCTGGTAATGCTTTGGCAATGAAATTAGGCGAGGAATTTGAAGACCATTTAAAAGCATAAATACTTATACCATATATAATTATGCGATAACGGTTGAACTTGATAGGATGCAAAAATAAAAATTAAAATCGTATTTCATCAATATTGAAAGATAATTTTGCCCATAACCTGTTTGTGGGCTTTTTTATACGAAGTTCAAATCTTGAAATACATCGAAACTTTGTCAAAGAGATGCAATGATTTAAAGCTAAATAACAGGCAATAAAAAAGCAAGGTCAAGGCCTTGCTCTTTAATACATGGTGGGGACGGAGAGACTCGAACTCTCACACCTCGCGGCGCTGGAACCTAAATCCAGTGCGTCTACCAATTTCGCCACGTCCCCAACATCGGGTACCAACTGAGTTGTTGGATTTTAATTTGGCAGAGGATCAAGGATTCGAACCTTGACGAACGGTTTTGGAGACCGTCATGCTACCATTACACCAATCCTCTGTAACTTAAAATCAAGCTGGCTTGATATTTAAGTGGTGGGGACGGAGAGACTCGAACTCTCACACCTCGCGGCGCTGGAACCTAAATCCAGTGCGTCTACCAATTTCGCCACGTCCCCGATGGCTGTGTATATTATAGAGATCACTTCCTGATGACAAGCCTTTTTTATAAAAAAGCGCAATGACTGTTTAAATAAAAAACAAAAAACTATTTTTTGATTTTTTCTTCAGCATATTCAGCCACTAAGCCATAATTTCAACTCTGCAATACTCGCTGCACGCTGTGAAATGGGCTTCGCTAGCATGTGATTCAGTAGTGGTAAAAATGCTTGTAGATGTGCAGGAAGTTGAATATGTAATCTTTGACAGTGTAAATACGCCCAATCATGGTAACTATTTGCCTGTAAGCGTTGTTGCGTTAACCATTCATAAAAAATAATGCCTAACGCATAAATATCACTTTGTGTAGTTTTAGGCTGCCCGTGAAATAACTCTGGCGCCATATAACGCGGTGTAGCTGTTATCGTTATCCCCTGAGATTGAATATCTGCAACTTGCTGTACTTGCTCAAAATCTAATAGCTTGATATGTCCATCTAACTGTACAAGATGTTCAGCTTTTAAGTCGGCATGAATCCAATCCAATTGATGCAATACTTCTACTGCTTCAAAGACACGCCAAAATATATGTTTAATCTCTTCTGTATGCTCAGGTAAATTACCCATCGCAAGAACAGCTTTTGCTTCAGGCAAAATTAAAGCACGTGAATAGACCTGTGAATAATGAGATAAAATGTCATGTGAATTACCATGCGACTGAATATGAATGGGTACAGCATCCATCAATTGACATGGCAATAAAAAAGATAAATGTGATGATTGCGCGTACTTTTTATAGAAGTTCCATTCTTGTGCAAAGCCCTGCTCTACTGTCGGATGAACACCTGGTTGTTGGACTTTAAGCCAATAAAACTGCCCTTGATGTTCAAAACGATAGATATGCCGACCATGTTGCAAACTTTGTGCTTTACTGCGCAGCTCGAACTGCGCAGAATTTAACTGTTGAACATCCAAATTCACAATATTAAACAACAATTACGCCAGGGCGCATTTCTGCTGCGACTTCAGTAGATACTGCAATTTGAGGTGCATTTAATAACTCTAAGCAATGTTGCAAAGTTTTACCAACACGTGCATGTGTTTCTATCGATGAAATTTTAGGCCAAGTCGCGCGTTCGCCTTCACGCTGTAAAATTTTAAACAAATGTGGTTTTGGGTTTTGCAACATGTAGCTGTAATGACGTAGGTTGTAACTTCCTACAATATTCACATCACCATAATAGCGCTGATCGACAATCCCATAGCCATGATCTAGCAAACGACGCACTGGCGGTACAGCACCTGCACGCTCACGTACAAAATCCATTACCCCACGACTAATCACTTTACCCTGACGACGAATAATCCGTTCTGGCCAACTCAGCATATCTTTACGATAACGCTTAATATCATCCTGCATAAACGGCACCACATGAGGATTCACCTGACTGGCAATGGTGTAATTGATATTATACAAACGTGCCATCTTTTCCTGCGGGAAATCACTACGCACACTGCCATCCACCCAACGAGTTTTGCCCATATATGGAGTATATTCGCCATCATAGCGCTTATTGGTTAAACGTACTGGTGGAAATAAAATTGGCACAGCACACGAGGCCAACACCGCACTCCAAACCAACAAATCTGGTGCAGTAAAGCTATTCATAATGCGTGAGTCTTGCGATGTATCGTAAGGCGCAACCGCCACATTAATATGTAAACCTGATTTTTTAAACGCTTCTTCAAACGTGGTATCGCCTAAGTTTTTGATCAGGAATTTTTTTAAATAATGTACATCGGCAATCCCACCATTGCCTTTAAGAATTTCCCGCATTTGTCTAAACTGAAATGCTTCGTGGAAAAATGACTCACCACCCAATATATGTTGTACTTCTTCAGGTTTTGAGATACCTAACATTGCAGTCATTATTGCGCCTGCACTCGAACCCGACAGCACTTTAGGCATTAAATCCTGTTCAGCCAATGCCTTACAAACACCTGTATGAAACAAACCTAGCGTTGCACCACCAGAGAACATCAATGCAGGTTGTCCGTATGCCGTTTGACATTGCTGAAAAAACTCTATTTTTTCTGATTTGGTGAAAGCCTGACATTCATCTGAAGCGACAAAAGCCAAACTTTTGCTGACTTCATCAACATAATCTTCAATAATTTTTTTAGTACCCACATAAGTTGCAGTGAACAACATAGGATGGGCAATATTGGCAATGTCAAAAGTTAAACCTTCACGCAATATATAAATTAAATCGCGACTGCGTTCGGTAGTGCGGTAGCGGCGTAATAAATTTAAACGGTGCGAGATAATTTCCGCGTCAAAATATGGTGAACTGTTGTCATATTTCCATTCTTGCGCACCAGTTTCTTCATCTATACGAATGGCAATACTTTTCCATTCTTCATAAGATTCGGCATTTTGAATTTGGTGCTTGAGCTTTTTTATGCGATAGGCTTGATGCGGATTAACATCTTCGGTGAAACCTTTAAATAACATAGCATTCCTCAATCCGTTAGTTTATTCGCAGCACTACGCTTGCCTATGCCTACTATACACAACAATATCTAAAAAATTGTAATACTCATCAATGACTCAATACACACTTTGATTGTCAAATCTAGGTCAATTGCGCTAGTCTTAAAGTGTAGCAATCTGATCTGCATTTTTAAGCTGAATTATCATGGCAAACCTAGATTTACCCGACAACATCTTATTATCACTTTCGCATGTACTCCAACAACTACAGCAAAGTTTACCTGCTTTAAAACAAGAAACCGACTTTTCTGCTATTGCATTCAAATGGCAAGATCAACAATTGATTGCGATTCAACAACCAAGGAAAATTGATTTGGATGACTTAAAAGGCATAGAAAAGCAAAAAGAAAAGATCATTCAAAACACCTTGCAGTTTTTAAATGGCTTACCTGCCAATGATGTGTTACTCACAGGCTCACGCGGTACAGGCAAATCATCTATTGTACGTGCATTACTGACTAAGTATGCCAATCAGGGATTACGTTTAATTGAAATTGAACGCGATGATTTGTCTGAATTGCCAGAAATTCAGAAGATCATTCAGCATCGTCCTGAGAAATTTATTGTCTATTGCGATGATTTAGCTTTTAACGCCGAAGATGAAAATTATCGTAGTTTAAAAAGTGTTTTAGATGGTTCATTACAATCAGGTTCCAGTAATTTTATTATTTATGCGACCAGTAACAGACGTCATCTGCTGCCTGAATTTATGCACGAAAACACACCTGTCACCCGTGTAGATGTACCGCAATATACTGAATTGCATCCTCAAGAAGCGATTGAGGAAAAAATTTCGCTGTCCGATCGTTTCGGGATGTGGCTGTCGTTTTATCCAATGGATCAGAATCTGTATTTAGAAATTGTCGAGCATTATCTGCAAAAGGCGGAGATGGAGCTCACCGCTGAAGCGCGTGCCGAAGCTTTACGCTGGTGTCAGGCGCGTGGGCAGCGTTCTGGTCGTGCCGCTTATCAATTCTCGAAGCACTGGATTGGGTCTGCGCAGTTAAAATCTTTGTAAAATGTTTCAATTCATTCAATGCCCAATAAACTTATTGGGCTTTTTCTAATTTAAATGGCATATCTAAAATATCAACTATCCGACTGAAAATGTGATGCTAATACCGTCCACTCTGGTAATTCAGCATAATCCTGATCTGCAACGAGTGTGGGTATCCAAGCAGTTTTCGACTGAAGACAAAAATTTAATCGCCGCTCTGGTTGAAGATTATTTTCCAGTAGACCTAAAGGAATCCACATATAATCCGTTTTTCCCACTTGATTAGGTACAGGGGATCCACATTGAGTACAAAAAGATGAGGTAAAGCCACTGTCCTTCTTATAAGTATGGACAGTATTCTTAGCGGATTCCCAGTTAAAATTTTGCTGAAGAACTAAGGTTGCAGCATTTGCACCAGTACCACTCTGCTTTCGGCACAAACTGCAATGACAATGATAAATTGTATGAATTTTCTGTTGAATGGAAAAATTAACCTGTCCACATAAACAACGTCCCGTATACATCTTTTATTCTCACAACTTATTTTTAATTCGTAGTTTGGCATAGAGTTTAAATAAAGCCGAACACCTTCAACAAGATTTATCATGTTGATACAAATGAAAAAAGAGGCTTTTACACCTCTTTTCATCAACCCGCTTTATGCTTCGTTTGGATTACTTAATTCCGTCATCGGCCAACGTGGTGTAGTCGTTACAGATAAACCATCTTGTTGCCCTGCTTTTAAACGCTGATAACCCGCAAAAGCAATCATTGCACCATTGTCGGTACATAATGCAGGTTCTGCATAATAAACTGCTGCACGAATTTTAGCTAAATCCGCTTCTAAACGCTCACGTAAACGAGTATTTGCGCTCACGCCACCCGCAATCACCAAGCGTTTTAAACCTGTTTGCTTTAAAGCTTTTACCGATTTTTTCACCAAAGTATCAACAATCGCTTCTTGGAAACTTGCCGCAATGTCTGCATCACGGTTTTCATCACCCAGCTTTTTCATTTGCACTGAAACCGCGGTTTTTAAACCACTAAAAGAAAATTCTAAGCCTTGGTGCAACATTGGGCGTGGGAATTCAAAGGCTGTGGCATCACCTTGTTCAGCCAATTTGGCAATATTTGGCCCACCTGGATACGGTAAACCCATCATTTTGGCAACTTTGTCAAAAGCTTCGCCCGCAGCATCATCAATCGACTCACCTAATAATTCATATTGACCAATGCCATAAGCTGCCATGAGCTGTGTATGTCCACCCGAAACCAATAAAGCCACAAACGGAAATTCTGGTGGTGTCGCAGACAATAATGGTGCAAGCATGTGCCCTTCCATGTGATGCACGCCAATCGCAGGTTTATTTAAGGCAAATGCTAAAGTTCGTCCAAATAAAGCACCTGTCATGAGTGCACCCATTAACCCTGGCCCACGGGTATAAGCTACTGCATCAATTTCAGATTTTTTGACTTCACTCTGCTTAAGTAATTGATTGATTAAAGGGATCAGTTTACGCACATGGTCGCGTGAAGCCAGTTCGGGTACCACACCACCATACTCTGCATGCAATTTAATTTGGCTATACAGTACTTGCCCGCGCAAACCCAACTCGCTGTCATACAGTGCAAGTCCTGTTTCATCACAAGATGTTTCTAAGCCTAAAACGATCATTAAATTGCCTATAACCTGTATCAATTCTATTGCGAAATCTATTATAGACTTGTGATATGAGATGTAAATGAGTAAAATATTGACCTTCACTTGTGATCGTGGGCAATTTCGCCCAGATCTTATCCATAACTTAATGAGGATTCTTCATGCCACAAGTTAAATT
>ERZ650312.459-NODE-459-length-22686-cov-27.105121_pt1 | contig 22686 bp, 20 predicted proteins | sample MGYA00376248_ERZ650312 | MGnify/ENA primary metagenome ERZ650312 (study PRJEB26733, sample SAMN07839316) | wastewater metagenome | biome: urban; feature: wastewater treatment plant; material: waste water | place: USA: North Carolina | collected 2016-07-28 ... | reverse complement strand
TACAAGTCGCCGAGTGAATTTCTTATGGGTGGCTAATTTCAACTTGAAATTTGGGATACTATATTTTCAACTGTATTTTCATTTATTTTTGTACTAATATCTAAGAGAAGTTTCTTTGTATATTTCCCTAAATATCAAACATAGCGCTCTTAATCACGAGCGCTATGGGAATTTATTTTGAATAATCATTTATATTTTGAATTATTTTATTACTGATCATTCATTTTATTTTTTATCTCATCGTATGAAAGTGGATGGACATCGTCCTCACCATGTTCGGTATGCTCAGGCATTTTGCCTGTTTCATAGAGTGATTTTATTTGGACACTATCAAGTGTTTCATATTTGAGCAATGCCTCAGCGATGAGTTTATGCGTTTCACGGTTTGACTGGATAATATCTGCTGCTTTGTTTCGAGCTTCATTTAATAAGTCTCTGACTTCATTATCTAATTCATAAGCAGTCCGTTCTGAAATATATTTCTGAGTCGTTTGACCACCAAACATTGCATGGTTCCCTTCATACTGCATTGGACCCATTTTTTCACTCATACCATACTCTGCAACCATTGCACGCGCCATCTGAGTTGCTTGTTCGAAGTCGTTTGACGCTCCTGTGGTCTGTGTATTGAAGATAATTTCTTCTGCTACACGTCCACCCATAAGGCCTGCCAATTGTTCTTTCATATCATCTTTTGAAAGAAGCATTTGGTCTTCCTTAGGTAGTGCAATCATGTAACCTCCTGCACGACCACGTGGGACGATAGTCACTTTATGTACCTCACGAGCGTTTGATAAAACAAGACCTACAATAGTGTGTCCCGCTTCATGGTAGGCAACTATTTCACGTTCTTTAGCAGACACCTTACGATCTTTCTTAGATGGACCTGCAATGACACGATCTTCTGCTTCATCAATATCAGATGCATCAATAATCGTTTTATTTCGTCGAGCTGCGACAAGTGCCGCTTCGTTTAGAACATTCTCTAAATCAGCTCCAACAAAACCTGGTGTTTGTTGTGCTACTAATTTTAAATCAACGTCTGCTGCAAGTGGTTTATTTTTAGCATGAACCTTAAGAATAGCTTCGCGACCTTTAACATCTGGACGGCCAACCAATACTTTACGGTCAAAACGCCCTGGACGAAGCAAAGCTGGATCAAGTACATCACTACGGTTTGTTGCAGCAATAACAATAATTCCTTCGTTTCCTTCAAAACCATCCATTTCAATCAAGAGTTGGTTAAGAGTTTGTTCGCGTTCATCATTACCGCCACCCATGCCGACGCCACGTTGGCGACCAACGGCATCAATTTCATCGATGAAAATAATGGCTGGGGCTACTTTTTTAGCATCTTCAAAAAGTGAACGTACACGACTAGCACCAACACCAACAAACATTTCAACAAAATCAGAACCTGAAATAGAAAAGAATGGTACACCGGCTTCACCAGCCACAGCTTTAGCAAGTAGTGTTTTACCTGTTCCCGGAGGGCCCTCTAAAAGGACGCCGGCAGGAATACGAGCACCTAATTTCGTGAAACGTTTAGGATCTTTCAAGAATTCAACAACTTCTACCAGTTCTTGTTTTTCTTCTTCTGCACCTGCGACGTCTGAGAAACGTACTTTTATATTGCTTTGTTCTAGAGCTTTAGCTTTGTTTCGACCAAAGTTCATTGCTCCGCGTGCTCCACCGCCACCTTGGTTCATCATCATCATGAAAAATACACCAAGAATAATGAGTGGAACAAGATTTATCAAGATACTAAACCATAAGCCATTTGTACTCTCTGGTTTAACTGTAACTTTAACACCATTTTCACCCGCAAGTGTTTGTAATTCTGACAAACTTGTTTCAGATGGAAGTATTAGAGCCTTAAAGTTTTTATATTTGATTGTACTAGAGACTTGGAATAATTTGATAGAAGATGCGAGTTCATCATTAGCTTCTTGTTCTTCTTTATATGTACCTGTTATTTCGATGACACTTGAATCAGGTTGATATGTAATTTCAGATACATTGTCATTTTTTAATTCCGTAATGACTTGGGAATAGCTAATTTCTTGTGTTGCAACCTGTTGATCAGCATTAAAAAATTGAAAAGCTGTAACCAAGGTCGCTATAACGAGAATAATGAGAAAAGGATTTTTTATAAATCCTTTATTTGGTTGATTGTTCATAATATTATAAGAAACCTTTTTCTATTTTGTATAAACTTCCTCTTTGAGTACACCAACATAAGGAAGGTTACGGTAATTTTCGTCATAATCTAATCCAAACCCTACTACAAATTCATTTGGAATGGTGAAACAAGTATAGTCTGGTTCTATTTCAACAACACGACCTTCAGGTTTATCTAGAAGTGTAGCAATTTTAATTGATGCAGCTTGTCGCAACGCAAAGAGTTCTTTTAATTCTTTCAGTGTGCGACCAGTATCAATGATATCTTCTACAAAAATAATATGACGACCAGCAACACTATTGTCTAAGTCTTTGACAATTTTAACTGTCCCACTACTTTCAGTACCACCATGGTAACTTGAAACAACCATATAGTCTGTTTCAATATGGGCATCAATATGTTTGATAAGTTCTGCCATAAAAGGAATAGAACCTTTCAAAATACCAACGAGAAGTGGCTTCTTATCAGCATATTCTTTCGCAATAATTTGTCCGAGTTCTTTACTTTTTTCGAATATCTCTTCTTCTGAAACAAGAATTTTCTTTATATCTTTGTCCAACATAGTTGTTCTACTCTTTCATTTTTATATATAAGGTAGCCTTAATTATATCATTCTTTGCAAATTTACTCAAATCACTAGTCACTAGTTTTACAATTCCGTATATTTTATCCGATTGTTCGATGATAATAGCCTCTTGTCTAATTTTTTGTGGAATTTTATGGTCAATAAACCAGCGACGCAGTTTTTTAGTGATATTATTTACTAGGATAGTATCTCCTGCTTGTCTTCCTCTTAATAAAATTGGTTCATCTGTTGGAAAATAAATTACCCAATCCGCATCTTTTAAGGGGTGGTTCAGAGAAAAAATATAAGAATCATATGAAAAAATACCTTCTGATTTTATCACGATTTTTTTCTGTTGGCTATACGTCTCTGGTCCTATTTTATAGATACGAAAATTCTGATAGTTTTTCTCTAGTACATAGTCATTTTTTAATATATGATAATAGTTCTTATTCGAATGTAATATATGTATCAATTGCTCGAACTGAGAACGAGAGAGTTGTAAATCAGGAAAATTATCTAAATACTCTTCAACTAAGACGCGTTGAACCGCAGGTGTCTGTTGTTGAAAACTTACCAAGTCAGTTGTTGATATATCCTTTGTTAAGTCTCGTAATGCTTGATAGATGTAATTGGTATCATCTGCTAGATGATTGAGTGCCACATCAATTTTAGGATTTTCTTGTTTTAACTGTGGAATGTAGTTATTTCTGACTCTATTTCGAAAATATCCCAAATCTGTATTACTACTATCTTCAAAGTGAAATAAGTCTTCAAACTCGGTTTTATGGAAAGATAGTAGTGGTCGGATAAGCTCACCTGAGGCAAAGGGTTGAATAGACTTAATGGCAGATAGGTGGCGCAGTCGACTCCCTCTTATCAAACGCATCAACACCGTCTCGGCTTGATCATCAGCATGATGGGCTGTGACTAGAGCAGTGTATCCCTCTTTCTCCATAACTTCAGCAAAAAATGTATAGCGCCATTTACGTGCTGCTTCTTCTGAAAATATTCCTTCAAAGCGGGATAAATAGAAAGGTACTTCACAATCTTTTGCTAACTGTTTGAGATATTTTTCCTCAGTAACAGATTCCTCTCTTTGTCCATGGTTGACATGGGCAAGTCCAAGTTCAATTCCTAATTCTTTGCTGTATTCGTACAAGAGATGAAATAGATTCATAGAATCTAAACCACCTGATACGGCCACTAATACTTTCTTGTGTTTATCAAAAAAGTGACCTTCCTGTGTCACTTTTAAAAATTTTTTTCTCATTTATTTTAATATACCATAAATATCATTTGCGATTTGAGTAATCTCATCATAGCTTGATTTATCCGTAAAGATGGATAAAACAAAAGGAGATTCTGCATATACAATTGCCACATCATGTTTCACATCATCTGCATCACCAATCTTATGAGCAACTGGGACTGGAATGTCTTTTGAAATGCGTTGGTTATCAAATTGGGTAGATAATAAACTTTCTATGACATAGCCATTTTGTTCATATAAGGCTTCCATCATTTTTCCTGCAACTTGAGCTGATGTTTCACGTGAAACCATATCCCATTTACTACCTGTAACAGCAGTCGTCACTTGAAAAAAATCATCATCAAATTTATTTGCTATATAATATGAAAGTAAATTACTTGCAACATTATCTGACTCTTTAGCTGTTTTATTAATTAATTCCTCAATGGTGTAGTCTTTGTTATCGGGTGTTTTTGATAAGGAACCACTACCAGAGACTTTATATGCCCCATTAAATGAGATTGATTCTGCTGTATATTTGACTGTAGTGTTCAAAGCAACTTGACCAGCATTCAGTTGCTCTTGGACATAGTATAAAATAGGGAGCTTAGCAATACTTGCAGAATAAAATATCTTGTCTTGATTGACACCTGCTTCCGTTTCAGTTGTTAAATCTTTTACATAAATTCCTATATTATTTTTTGAATAGTTGCTACTCAGTAATGCTTGAACAGCTTCCATTCTATTGTCTTTTTCTGATAAATCTTTTAGTGAAATCCAGCCTCTATCACTGATATAGGCAAAGTCTCCAATGGCAGTTGTCGCAATTTTAGAAATGGTAATTGCTTGATAGGCCCGCAAGTCTGTTTTCAATTCCTTTGCTTGATTAGAAATTGGGGAGGACAATACAGTAAATCCTTGTTTAAGCCAATAAGTTTGTTCTACAGTGGATTCGGTCACAATCGTATCATCAAAGAGTAGCTGTTTACTTGCAAGAATATAGTGAGTATTATCTAATTGATACACTAACTCTTTCCTTTCATTGATTGCTACTCCTGTGATAGAAAAATCTTGATTTGGTTTTATTTGTCCACTTACCTGAGTCAAGTTTACATCAGAATAGATACTTTCAGTTTGAAAAACATTTGGATTTTGAGGGATAGTTTGAAAATACTGATCATAAACAGTTTGCGTTAATTCATATTCTTCTTGCGCTGTGAGTTCAAACGGTATTTCAGTACTATCAACCACTTGCCATCCAAATAAAATTGGTAACAACCATACGATCAGTTTTTTCTGCATATTCCCTCCTTTCCTCTCTATTCTATGTTTCCTTTTCTTCTAGCTTCAGTTCCCTATTTTTTTGCGATAATTCTTCTAATTTTTCGTCAGAATGCTGTAAAAATTGCTCCACAATTTGTAAAATAGACTCAGTCATTCGGTAACCCTGGAATATTGTAGACAAATTCCCCTTCTTTGGAGTATTGATATTTTGCTCGAACATATTTGGTAGCATAATCTTCATCTTTTAATTTGGTTACCAATTGAGATTCTTGCTTTTCAACATCGACTAATTCTTCATACCGTGTTTCTAATTCAACCAATTTCTTTTCATTTTCTTGCAACTTACCATAGCTTTGAACTAAGTTGTAAGTAGGCAATATAAACAAAAAAATGACTAAAACAAGTATGGCTCCCATAAAACGATTTTTTCGTTGTCGTTCTTCGTGAAAATGTTGATTTTTTTGGCGTTCTGACTGAATAAACGAATTATTCAGTTGGAGGATGTTAGATTTTTTCATCTGTTTCTATCCTTTTTTCACTGATTATTTCATACATTTTCAGTGCATCTTCTTTTTTTGTAGAATCTTTCATTTCAAGTACTTTAACAGTGAGTAGTTTATTGCCGAATTGGATTTCAATCTGATCATTCATTTTCAAATCTGTTGAAGATTTTGCTAAAATGCCATTGACTTTTATTCTTCCCTTATCAGCTACTTCTTTTGCAACTGTTCGACGCTTGATAATGCGAGAAACTTTTAAATATTTATCTAGTCTCATACCTTTACCTCAAGTAAATATTCTACCATTTTTTCTTTCAATTGAGAAATTTATTCTGCCTTTCTAGCCTTTATTTCTTGCAACTTTTCAGCAAAACAAATCATTTCTCCTAAAATCTCATAGTCTTTTTTCTGTTGAACATTAAAAATAATTGCCAACTTTCCTCTATTTTCTGTTATCTGAGCTTTTAAATTAGTGGAAGAAAGTGCTTCGAAATAATCTTGCGTTAGAAAAATTTGACCTGCCATCGGTTCAAATGTGACAATCACCTGATGTTGTCGTTTTAAAACCGTATAACAAAAGACCTGATCCAGGTAAGATTTAAGAAGTCCAATTTCAAGTAAGTATGCAACAACATCTGGATATTCACCAAAACGGTCTATCAATTCTTCTTGTAATTCTTGATAGTTTACACGACTGTCAATGCTCTTGATGCGTTTGTAAATTTCGATTTTTTGCCGTTGGTCAGCAATGTAGTCACTTGGTAGATAAGCATCAATCTGTAGGTTGATCTCAGAGTTGCTTTTCTGACGCTGAGCCGCCTTGCCTTGTTTTTCTAAAATAGCCTGTTCTAGCAATTGTGAATATAGTTCATAGCCTACAGAATCAATAAATCCTGACTGGGCAGCACCTAAAATATTACCTGCACCACGAATAGACAAATCCTGCATAGCAATCTTGAAACCTGATCCTAGTTCTGTAAAGCCCTTGATTGCCTCCAAACGTTTTTCAGCTACTTCTGTCAAGGACTTGTCTGGACGGTACATGAGATAGGCATAGGCAATCCGACTGGAACGGCCAACACGTCCTCTAAGTTGATAAAGAGTTGACAGTCCCATGTGATCTGCATTCTCAATAAACAGTGTATTAGCATTTGGAATATCAACACCTGTTTCGATGATTGTTGTGGTCACTATAATATCATACTCACCCTCTACAAAGGCATAGAGAGTATTTTCTAATTGGATCTCTGACATTTGACCATGAACATATCCTATAGTAGCTTCTGGAACTAATTCTTTTAATTCAGATACTTTCTGTTCAATGGTGTCAACTTTATTGTAAAGATAGTAAACCTGACCTCCACGATCAATTTCTCGTAGAACTGCATCTCGAATTACAGATGGATTTGTTTCCATCACATATGTCTGAACAGGATACCGATTGGTCGGTGGAGTCTCAATTACCGATAAGTCTCTTATCCCTAGCATAGACATTTGTAGAGTACGAGGAATTGGGGTAGCAGTCAATGTTAAGACATCAATTTTCTTTTTCAATTCTTTCAACCGTTCTTTATGTTTAACACCGAACCGTTGCTCTTCATCAATGACCAGTAAACCTAAATCTGCAAAAATAACATCTTTTGATAGAAGACGATGGGTCCCAATCAGGATATCAATTTGTCCTTTTTTCAACTTCTCAAGTGTTTTTTCCTGCTCTGCCTTTGTTTTAAAACGACTCATAACATCCACATTTACAGGAAATTCTGCAAACCGTTCTTGGAAAGTCGCATAATGTTGTTGGGCCAGAACAGTCGTTGGTACAAGAATAGCAACCTGTTTGCCATCATTGACAGCTTTAAAGGCAGCACGCATAGCTACTTCTGTTTTACCAAAACCAACATCTCCTACTAATAAACGATCCATTGGAGAGTCTTTTTCCATGTCCTTCTTAATTTCATCAATGGAACGAAGTTGGTCGTCGGTTTCCACATGTGTAAAGTAGTTGTCAAACTCAGCCTGATTCTCATCATCTGGTGAAAAGGCAAAGCCTTTTAGTTGGCTACGCTCAGCATATAGTTTAATTAAATCATCTGCTATATCTTCTACTTGTTTTTGAACTTTTTGTTTTGTTCGCTGGAAACGACCATCATTTAATTTATTAACTTTTGGAGCTTTTCCATCAGATGCTAAGTATTTGGAGAGAAGATCTATTTGTTCGACTGGAATGGAAATTCGATCTGCATTTTGATATTGGACAGTCAGATAATCACGATGAATTCCTGAAATTTCGATGGTTTCAATTCCTAAATACTGACCAATACCGTGAACATGGTGAACTACATAGTCACCAACAGCTAGCTCACTATAGTCCTTTATGCGCTCAGCATTAGAAATATTCGTTTTTCGAACCTTACGCTTAATTTTTTTATTAAAAATCTCTTTTTCAGTAATCAAAACAAGCTTTTCATCCATCAGATGAAACCCAGCTGTAAATTGCCCAATAGTAACTTGTTGTTGACCTTCTACCAACTTATCTGATGGATAAGATGGTAGTTGGATATTATACTCTTGTAAAGCTTTTTGTAAAGTATGTAAACTTGATTCAGAACTTGCTTGAATAATGACCGTATTCTTTGACTTAGCATACCGAGTCAATTCTTCCTTTAAAAGTGGAATTTGGTGGAAGAATTCTTGCATAGGGTATTGTGTAAATTGATAAAGTGCATCGAATTTTACATTTCCCAACCCCTTTTGAAAACTCGAAAAGAAGGTAGCAGGTTTATATTTTCTTAATTCTGAATACGTTGATGCAAAATACTGAAGACTTGACACGGATTTACTATTTTGTAAATCATCTGTCAATAATTCAGCAACTTCTTTTTCAAACTGTGCTTGTTTGTCAGCAATTTTATGAAAATCATCTAAAAATAGAGGCGAACTCTTAGGTAAATAGTCCAATAAAGTCCATGAATTTTCATATAAAAAAGACAAGAATTTACGCAAGTCTGGATGTCTATACTCCGCTTGCATATCTGCTAATACTTCGCGTAAATAAGACTGCTGATCTTCTATACTTGAATGTTCAATGGCTATTTGAATTTTTTGTCTCGCTCGCTTATAATCTTCCGAAGACAAAAGGATATCTGAAGCAGGAGCAATGATGACTTTATCTAGATTTTCTAAAGATTTTTGACTATCCACATCAAAAATTCGAATACCATCAATCTCGTCTCCAAAAAATTCCAAGCGATATGGTGAGTCTGCTTGCATATCAAAAATATCTAGTATATCACCACGTTGGCTAAATTCTCCCTGTGTTAAGACACGAGACACTTTCTTATAACCAATATTAACAAGTTTCTTTACAAGAGTGTCAACTTCAAATTCTTGACCTATTTCAATTTGAATCTTCGCATTTTTATAGGTTACTGGATTTGGCAATAAAACCCTACAAGCTGCCATACTGACAACAATAATTCCTGACCGAGTGGTGTCAGTCAAAAAATTCAAGCTATCAATTCTTGACTGAATTCGTTCTTTTGAGGCAAATATAAACTCTGCAATCGGACTATCGTCTGTAAAGAAGTTGTAAACATTCTCACTGCCAATTATCGCTGTTAAATCTGCTACTAGCTTTTCAGCTTCATTCTGACTAGCAGTTACTATCATTATTTTCTCTGCTAGACAATCATAAGCAGTAGCCATGACTAAAGATTTACTCGTTCCAGAAAGCCCTAACAGCAATTGCCTAGTTGATTTATTCAATCCCGACTGCCATTGGTTGATTTGCTTATTCTTGTGAAGAATATCTAATATATTCATTATCCGTTAAACTTTCTCATAATTGCTTCAAAATCATCTTCTTCTAAATAAAAGTTGACAGCACTGTCAAGTTTATCTAGTGCTAAATCAATTTCAATGCGATCCTCTGCATCAAATCCTGATAAGACATGATTGACAACACTCATCTTCCCTTTAGGGCGACCAATTCCAATTTTAATCCGATCGAATTCTTGTGTTCCAATATATTTAACGATAGATTTTATTCCATTATGGCCGCCAGCAGAACCTTTTTGGCGAAAACGAATTTTCCCAACAGCCATATCTAAATCATCGTATGCAACTAAAATATCTTTTTCGTCTAAACCATAGTAGGTCATCAGAGCATGGACAGCTTTTCCTGACTCATTCATAAACGTAGTTGGTTTAACTAAAAAGATTTTTTCTCCATCAATGAAAGTTGTTGCAATATCAGCTTGAAAAATCTTATCGTGGGTAAAGGTTACATTTTCACGCTTAGCAATTTTATCAATAAGCATAAAACCAACATTATGCTTGGTTTCAAAATAACGGTCTCCTGGATTCCCTAGACCAATAATCAATCGTGTCATTTATCCTCCTTATTGTCATTTAGTTTATCTTTTATTACTTCATTGAACCGTTTCCTTATTTCCAGATGAGGCTAGACTCAAGCCCAGGACCACTTCTCAGAGTTCGTGTCAACATCTCAGCGCAGTGGTTGATTGCTCTAACAATCCGGGAGATTGTTAGAGGTAGGAAATAAAACAAACGAAGTTTGTGTCAAAATAGTCCAGTGGGGTGGATTAAAACAGTCAGGGAAGTGACTGTTTTAACCCGAGCTAAAAAAATAAAAGCGAGGCTTGTTTGGGAAACTGTTTCAGCTGGTCACCGTAAAATTAGAAGGTGACCATAGAAGCCCGAACCTACATATTTGGAAGTGAGGGGGTATTCTTTTTGACCTGGTCAAGTTCTTTCCCACTCACTTTGCTGTACTCTAGTACTGCAAATAGTTCGATGCCTAGTGCTAAAAACAAACTAAACAATTAGAAATACCAAAAGGCTGGAAAATACTTCCCAACCGAATACTAGGCCTATTATTCTACGAACTCTTTTTATATCAATTCCTCTACCTAAGCACTTTGTAAATACAGCATTAGAGAATGGGAATTGTTGGCTATCAGACATTAAAACGGAACTCCATGATGTCACCATCTTGAACGACATATTCTTTTCCTTCTTCACGAAGACGTCCAGCTTCCTTTACAGCCTTTTCGCTACCATACTTGATTAAATCATCATAGGACATGGTTACTGCTCTGATAAAGCCTTTTTCAAAGTCTGAGTGAATAATACCTGCAGCTTGAGGTGCTTTAATCCCCCGTTTGAAAGTCCATGCACGTACTTCCTTCTCTCCTGCTGTAAAGTAAGTACCTAATCCAAGTAAGTGGTAGGCTGCACGGGTTAATTTGTCCACGCCAGATTCTGTTAAACCAAGAGCTTCCAAAAACTCACCCTTATCTTCATCATCTAGTTCTGAAATTTCTTCTTCTGCACGCGCAGAAATCACCACCACTTCTGCATTTTCTGTCGCAGCAAAATCACGAATTTGTTGGACATATGCGATAGAGTCTGGATTAGCTACCTTATCCTCATCAACATTGGCTACGTAGAGTACTGGCTTAGTAGTCAAAAGGAACAACTGTTTCACAATCTCTTGTTCCTCATCAGTAAATGATACGGTACGGGCAGATTTTCCATCTTCTAAAACTGGCTTAATTTTTTCAAGAACCGTAAATTCTGCTATAGAATCCTTGTCTTTTTGAGTACGGGCCATTTTTTCAACACGCGCATAACGCTTGTTGATGCTCTCTAGGTCCGCCAAAATCAATTCTAGGTTAATGGTATCAATATCTGCGATTGGATCCACAAATGCATCTTCACGGCCTTGTTCACGCATGACATTTTCATCATCAAAAGCACGAACAACGTGAACGATGGCTTCCACCTCACGGATATTGGCCAAGAATTTATTTCCAAGCCCTTCACCTTTTGAAGCACCTTTGACGATACCAGCAATATCGGTAAATTCAAAAGTAGTTGGCACTGTTTTTTTAGGGGTAATGAGTTCGGTCAATTTTTGTAACCGCTCATCAGGTACTTCCACCATACCGACGTTCGGATCAATTGTTGCGAACGGGTAGTTTGCTGCTTCCGCTCCTGCCTTTGTAATTGCATTAAATAAGGTTGATTTACCTACGTTAGGTAAACCTACGATTCCTGCTGTTAAAGCCATGTTTATTACTCTCCAATTAAAAATTCGATCATTACTATTATAGCAGAAAGTTTGAAAAAAAGCTTGCGAATCAACAAGCTCTCTATCATCCAAAAATAGATGGCAAAATATGAGGTAGAAACCAAGATAAAAATCCCAAAATAGAGAGCACTATCCACCAATAGCCAGCAATAAATTGCCAAATATCCATTTTTTGCTCTGCTGTTTGATATGCTCTTGTTGTCTTGGTATTGTTCTCAGGCTCTTTTCCTAAAACCAGATAGTCCAGACTGACATTAAAAATTTCTGCCAGCTGGACCAGTTTATCAATATCTGGCGTTGCTTCACCATTTTCCCATTTGGAAATAGCCTGACGGGAAATATAGAGTTTCTCTGCCAGTCCATCTTGGGATAGATTCTTAGCTGTGCGTAAAGCTCGAATTTGTTGGGCTAATTGAGTCATGATAGATTCCTCCTGATTTCTAAGTTTAGTATAACTTAGACATGAGTCGCTGACTAGCAATACTTTAGAAATTTTCGCAACCAACGGTTGCAAGTTGTCAACTAGCCTTCGCTTGGCAGAACTTTCTTCATTTTTTTCTCAAAATCATGTCGGCTCATCATCACTACATGGTCACAGTTGCTGCAGCGGATTTTGATATCCGCTCCTAGACGGATTACTTCCCACTTATTGGCCTTCTTTCCGGTCGATTTGATGACACAAGCATGAGGCTTTTTCATTTCAACAAAGGATCCTAATTGATACATACTTCCTCCTTAAAGATACATACTTCTTTCTTGATAGATTAAACTTACTTCGTTTGCTGTAGTAATCTCTCCATCCATCTGTAATAAAAGTTTTTCATTTGATTTAAGTACTACGTGTAAACGAGTTAGATGACGAACAGTTGGTGATAATTCATGCTTTTTCAAAACCATAGATAACAATGACTGAACTCGTTGAAAAAACGAACCATTCTCAAAGTAAACAAGATCAATTTCTTTCTTTTTAGCACTTGCTGTTGACCAAATCATAATTCCACCACCAAAATAACTACTGTTGGCTATCGAAAGAAAAAAGAGATTGTCTAATGGATAGGATTTTTTATCAAGAATCACTTATATATTAATGGATTGCTTTGAAAATAGGGTTTTGATACTAAAAAATAAGTAAGTTAATTTACCTAATTTTATTTTATTTAAAATTCTTTTTAAAGCTGAATCTGTAGAACTATTGATTACTTGTGCTGCAAACCCAATATCCATGCTATTCACAACTGTTCCAAAAGAACTCTGTAAAACATAAATGCTTTGTCTTTTTCCCTCTAGGATTGAGTCTATAATTATAAATTGCGGATAATTATCCTTAATGCTTGATACGATGCTATTGGCAGTATAGCTACCTGCATTCGGATTTGCTAAGATATATAAAGTCATCTATTTCCCATCACTAGTCACATTCATTATTACAGAGTATTATTTTTTTAGTATAACATAAAAACGGCCTGTTTGGCCGTTCTTGTTCCTATTAGTTTGTGCGAACTGGGGTTATCAATTGAATAAAGTCTTCACCATCATTATTTGGCACCAAGGTAAATGGTCGAACTGAAGAAATGAAGTTAATTTTCACTTGTTCACTAGTTGTAGCTTTCAAAGCTTCAATCAAATAAGTTGGGTTAAAGCTGATTACTAAGTCCTCACCTAATACTTCGACAGTGTCTAATTCTTCATTCACCCGTCCAACTTCTGGCGAATTTACGTGGGCAGAAACTATGCTATTGGTAATCTCTAGTTTTACAGTACCATTTTGAGTAGCATTTGACAGTAAGCGTGCGCGTTCCATAGAGTGGCGTAAGGAAGCAGTATTAAAAACAACTGTTGTTTTATATTCTACTGGAATCAAACGATCAGTATCTGGATATGTTCCTTCTAATAGCCGAGTATAGAAGCTAATTGATTCACTTCTAAATAGAATTTGATTATTGGAGAAGAATACTTCTACTGTCTCAATATCATCTGTAAAGACAGCTGTAAATTCACGAAGGGATCGACTTGGGATTACAACATCAAAGTCATCTCCTGATGTGTCTAATTCTAGTTTACGTTGACTCATTCGGTGCGAGTCTGTTGCTACTGTTTTTAGATTCTTATGTTCTGTCAGAACAAAGTGAACACCGGTCAAAATTGGACGACTTTCCTGGGTAGAGGCCGCAAAGGCTGTTTCATTGATGGTTTGTCTAAGTGTACTTGTTTCTAATATCAGAGGTTTTGAGGTAGGAACTTCCTGTAAACGAGGATATTGCTCAGAATCTTTCCCTTTTAAAGTAATTTCAGATTTTCCACTGGTTAAAACAATTTGCTTTTGTTCAATCTCAGCGAAATCTAATACTAGATCCGGCATGCTAGAAACAACATTGATGAAGAATCCAGCTTCTAAAAGAATAGAACCTGGTGAAGAGATTAATAAACCAGCATTTTCATCCTGAGTTGAAATATAGTGTTCAATTGAAATTTGTCCATTTGAACCTGTTAAAGTAATTCCTTCACTTGTTACTGAAATTTTAACAGTTGAAAGAATTGGAATAGCATTCTTACTACTAATAGCTCTTTTAGTAACATTCAATGCTTGTAAAAAAATAGTTTTATTTATTGAAAATTGAATCATGGATTCTCCTTTATTTAGTATCTATAAGGTTAATAGTAATAGTAGGTTCTGTGAAAAGTGTGGATAACTTAAAAAACTATAGATAAATCAAGGATTTCTACTTGTTCACAAATTGTGGATAACTTGGCGGGTTTTGATAGAAGTTATCCACAACTTAGCGGATTTTATTTTTTATAGCAGTTATCTCTATTTCTAAATTATCGTCATCTAACAAGAGAGATTTTATTTTATTGTAGGCATGCATGACAGTTGTATGGTCTCTATTACCAAATTCTTTTCCTATTTTTGGAAGAGAGTTATCGGTCAATTCTCTTGCTAGATACATAGCCACCTGGCGCGCGTGAACAATATGTTGCACTCGTTTAGAGGCCTTCAATTCTTTTACACTAACACCGTAAAAATTGCTTACCTCATTTTGAATTTTTTCAATTGGTATGACTAGGTTTTGAGGACTTGTTTGTTTTCTAGAACGAATAGCCTCTGCTGCAACTTCAACGGTAATTTCAGAAAGATTTCGCATGGAGGCCAAAAGATTAATATCTTTCAATGCTCCTTCTAAATCACGAACGTTGGAATCAAATTGTCCTGCTAGATAAGAGAGTGTCTCATTGGTGAATGTATAGGGCGATTCATCACATTTATTTCGTAGAATCGCAATTCGCGTTTCGTAATCTGGCGGAGTTATTTCACTTGTTAATCCCCATTTAAAACGTGTTACCAAGCGCTCTTCAATGTTATCTAAGAAATCAGGGTTTCTGTCACTTGTCAATACAATTTGTTTATCTTGGGTGTGGAGTGCATTAAATGTATTGAAAAACTCTTCTTGCGTAGAGGCTTTATTTTTCAATGATTGAATGTCATCAATGAGTAGCAAATCTAGATTCCGATAGGTCTTCTTAAAACTATCCATATCGTTTAATTGCAGATGTTTTAAAAAGTCATTGATAAAGGTTTCTGAAGAGACATACTTAATTCGCGCGTGAGGGTTATCACTTAATACCTTATTTCCAATTGCATTCAAAATATGTGTCTTACCGAGTCCTGGGCCTCCAAAAATAAATAATGGATTGTACAAGCCTCCCAGATTGTCAGAGACAGCCAGTGCGGCTGCTTTTGCCCATTGATTATTGTCTCCTTGCACAAAGTTTTCAAATGTATATTGAGGTTTAATATCAGGATGAACAGTAGGAAGAATTTCGGCAGGTGCAGCCTCAGCTATGCTATTTTCTATTGGTTGTATTGCCCCACTCTGAGGAGTATATTGTGTAGTTTCTTCAGTAAACTGGTACAGAATCGTAATAGGTTCACCGTATACTTCAAAACTTGCAGCTACCATTAATTCTTCAAAATTCTTTTCCCAAAATTCTTTTTTGAAATCACGATTCAGAAATATTTTGGCAGTCTGATATTGAATAGTCAGTAGTTTTGCATCAGCAACGTAAAAGTCATATACAGACGGTTTAAAATTTGATTGCACCAATTCTAAAAAACGATGCCAAAAACGTTGTTCTTGATTCATAACATCCTCCCTTCTTTTTTTATCGTCCTAATAGTTTACCATAAAAAAGAAAAGTTTTCCACAGGTATTTTAAAAAATCCACACTGTTTATAAAAGTTATCCACAATATGTGAATAAATCAAATAAACAGTCTATACGAGTGAATTTCTTAAACATTTTCTTGTGGAAAACCTTGTATATAGAATAAAAATATAAACAATGCTATTTCAGACTGTTGATAATTCTTTCAAATTCTTCGATGTTTTGAAATTGAATAGTCAGTTGTCCCGATCCATTTTTCTTTTGTTGGATTGTTACTTTGGTTCCAAGTAGTTTTGCTAATTTCTCTTCTTCTTCTGAAATAAATTGGTTGGATTTTCTAATTGTTTTTTTCTTTTTAGAGGATAGTATTGTTTCTAACTGTCGTACGCTGATATCCTTTTCTTGGATTTTTTGAACCCATTCTGCTTGTTGTTTCTCTGATAGTGCTACTAGCTGTCTAGCATGCCCTTGTGTGATTTTTCCTGTTTCTACTGCTTGCCTCGTAGATTCGGATAAATGGAGTAAACGAAGAAGATTAGTGATATATGGTCGTGATTTTCCCATGATTTGGGCAATCTCATCATGTGTTAAGCCTTTTTCTATCAACTTTTCGTAGGAATGAGCCTCTTCAATAGGATTGAGGTCAGAGCGTTGTAAGTTTTCTATGATAGCTTGGTAGAGTAAATCATCATCAGATAGATGCTTGATGACTGCTGGAATCTCTGTTAATCCCGCTAGTTGACTAGCTCTTAATCGTCTTTCACCAGCAAGTAACTCAAAACCAATCAGCGGTGATCTGCGAACAATAATAGGTTGAATGACGCCATTTTCTTTGATAGATTGAGCTAATTCCAATAATTTTTCTTCATCAAAATGCAATCTTGGCTGATAGGGATTGGCCTGAATGTCTTTTATTTTGAGATAGTGTAGTTCTTCCATACGGTTATTCTAACAAAAATAAATAGACTTTACAATTGTGTAAAGTCTATTTAAACATTATCTTATGACAAATCATCCGTTGAATGTGTCAACTTAATGTCAACAGTCATTTTCTTATTATTTCTATAATAGGTAACAGTTATGGTGTCGCCAATTTGATGCTTGTAAAGTTCACTTTGTAAATCACTCTTATTTTCAATGGTTTCACCATCGATTTCAATAATGACATCATATGGTTCAAATTTTCCATCAGCTGGCAAACCTGGTTGAGTAGATACAATTAGTACTCCAGATGTTAAGTCTGTATTTGCTAATCCTGCTTTTTCTAATTGACTAGTAGATAGGTCTGTTAGATTGACCATTTGTACACCAAGAGCTGGACGAGTAACTTTACCATTTGTTTCTAATTGATTAATAATCTGTACAACATCATTTGAGGGAATTGCAAAGCCCATTCCTTCTATTGCAACTCCTGAACTGCTGACAGAACTAGAGGTTATTTTACTTGAGTTGATACCGATAACTTGTCCTTGAATATTGATAAGTGGTCCACCTGAGTTACCTGGGTTAATGGCTGTATCAGTCTGGATAGCATTTGTTGAGATTGTTTGGCCATCTTCTGTTTGTGAAGTTACTGTACGACTGAGACTAGAAATAATCCCCTGGGTTACTGTATTTGCATAGACACTTCCTAATGGGCTACCAATTGCAATCGCAGTTTCTCCAACTTTAATTGTGTCTGAATTAGCAAATTCAGCAATAGTGGTCACTTTATCTGCAGCAATTTTGATAACAGCAATGTCTGAATAAGTATCTGCACCTACGAGTTCTCCGCTAAGCTTTTCTCCAGAAGCCAAAAGTATATCGATTTTTTCAGCACCTGAAATTACGTGGTTGTTTGTAACAATATATGCTGTATCACCATCTTTTTTATAAATAACACCTGAACCTTCTCCAGCAACAGCTAGCTCATCTGAACTTTCAATGTTACCAAAAATAGAACTGAGGCTATCCGATGATTGAGTTTGATAATTGATAACGGAGACAACAGCATCTTGAACTTTTTCCACAGCTTTAGTGGTGGAAGTTTCGTTGCTATATTGAACATTGCTTACACTGGTTGTATTTGCTTGATTTGAAGTAGAATTTCCTTGAGTCAGAGTTGATGAAGCAAAGTAATACCCACCAATTCCTCCTAAAAATCCAACAACAAACAAAATAACAAATTTCAATAATTTTTTCATTAAAAGATTCCCCCTAGTTTCCCAATTTCGCTTTAAGATTACAATTACTTTCTTAATTATAACTTAAATTTTTCAAAAATCAATCCACAAGCTGTGGATAATTTTTACTAGTATGTGAATAACTACAGATTTATAGAGAATTTTTTATAATCAACTACTGATAATAGCCTGTGGATATGTTACAATATTTTTATGAAAATAAAATTGATAACCGTTGGTAAACTGAAAGAAAAATATTTAAAAGATGGTATAAGCGAATATGCAAAGAGGTTGGGAAGGTTTGCGAAGCTTGAATTCATAGAACTACAAGATGAAAAAACACCAGACAATGCTAGTCAGTCAGCGAATGAACAAATTCTGAAAAAAGAGTCTGATCGCATTATGTCAAAAATCTCTGATCGAGAATTTGTTATTGTATTGGCGATTGAAGGAACTCAATTCCCTTCAGAGGAATTTAGTAAAAAATTAGATACTATTACAACTAGTGGCTATTCAGATATTACATTTGTTATTGGTGGAAGTTTGGGGTTAGATTCTGTTGTTAAGAACAGGGCAAATTTATTGATGAGTTTTGGAAAATTGACCCTACCACACCAATTAATGCGATTAGTATTGATAGAGCAAATTTATAGGGCTTTTATGATTCAGCAGGGAAGTCCTTACCATAAATAGTTTCATGTGAAACATGGGAGACAAAGAGTGAGGAAATATAGAGTTTTTGAAGGACTTCGTATCGCAAGTTGTTTAACTTTTATAAGTGGTTATCTAAATGCTTTTACATATTTAACTCAAGGTGGTCGCTTTGCAGGTGTTCAATCAGGAAATGTTATTCTTTTAGCTAATCAATTGGGACAAGGGAATTTTACAAATACCATCCATTTTCTAATTCCTATTGTCTTCTTTGTATGTGGGCAATTTTTTACCTATTTGGTGAAAAATTACTTTCTAAAAAGACACTATCCCTGGCATTTAGGTAGCAGTGTCATTATGTTATGTTTTGTATTAATTGCTGTTATACTGACACCGGTTATGTCTTCATTTTATACCATGGCTATCTTAGCTTTTGTAGCTTCTATACAAGTTGAAACATTTAGAACTTTAAGGGGTGTTCCATATGCAAATGTAATGATGACTGGTAATGTCAAAAATGCAGCCTTTATTTGGTTCAAAGGAATAATGGAAAAAAATAAGGAGTTGATAAAGATAGGACGAAATATATTTATAACCATAATTGGCTTTATGCTAGGGGTTATTTGTGCTACAATCTTGTCCAGAATGTTTCATGAATATGCTTTGGTTGGGGTTATACTTCCTATGATGTATGTGACTTACAAATTATGGCAAGAAAAAAATCCCAACTAATCTGATGGGATAAAATGATTCCAGCAGGATTCGAACCTGCGACCGTTCGCTTAGAAGGCGAATGCTCTATCCAGCTGAGCTATGGAACCGCTAGTAACCATTTTATTTTACATTAAAGGGTTCAGTCTGTCAAGTTGATAAAAATAGTAAAAATATATTGACAAACGATTGGAGCTATATTATACTAAATATTGTTCTGTAGAATAAATGGTCCGTTGGTCAAGGGGTTAAGACACCGCCTTTTCACGGCGGTAACACGGGTTCGAATCCCGTACGGACTATTTTTTCCGCCATAGCTCAGTCGGTAGAGCGCATGACTGTTAATCATGATGTCACAGGTTCGAGCCCTGTTGGCGGAGTAAGAACGTGTAGGAAACCTTGAGAAATCAAGGTTTTTTTGTTTTCTTAAATAGAAAAACCGAGAAGTATTATTTTTCTCGGTTTTTAAGATAATAAAATCGAAGAAACTGATAAGTACAAAATACGAAAATAGCCCCAAAAGAAATCAGTAAACCGACATAAAAACCTTGTGGAATAAAGGTTAAAACGAGTTTTGTTTGACCAGGTTCTACATTTACTTTCATAAAACCATTTTGAGCCTTTTGAATATCTACTGGCTTGCCATCAATGGTTGCACTCCATCCCTTATCAAAAGGAAGGGTTAATAGGATAGAAGCTTCTTTACTTGTTTCAAAATTTACTGTGACTCTATTACCATCTGCGCGTGTATCAATGTTTTTTTCTTGGAGTATAGATACTGCTTGTTGGAAAGCTAGTAAATCCAATCGATAAAATTGTGGTAAATCAAATGATACTTGGTTATTCTCAGGAAAATAGACTTCTATCTGAGCCACTGTATCGGTAGAGAAATTTCCAATATTGAAAAAGGAAAAAGCATTATCAATTGTAAACTCACTTGACTGATTGTTGACAGTGATAATAATTCTTTTTTGATTCTCATTTGAGAAAGTAATATTTGGTAAATTTAAATATACCTGACTATTTGCAGGAATTGCAACAATGAAAGTAGCTTTTGCAGCATCCTCAGTTTCAACTTTATTGACAGTCATTCGATTGCCTAATTCAACAGTATTTTGTGATTCAATGTCTTTAAGTGAATAATAATATTTCTGTGATAACCCTGTCAATTGATTTAGGAAGTTTGTTTGGTTGTCAAGAGTTAAATTCGTAAACTTGACATCTTTGTAAACTCCATCCGTTAGAATAGCTAATCCTTGACTAAAAGAATTTTCGTAGAGATTAATTGTATCAAGACTCTGGCTTAACGAAAAACCATACTTATTGGGATTGCTGGATGCTAAGTTGTACTTTATTCCAAATAGACTATCAGCTATAATAGTATTATTTTGGTATCGAAGGTTCAGATTGGTACCATCAGATCGAAAACCAAGTTTATCTAATGCTGAGCTAGATGCTCTGTTCCTTATGGAAGAAAATTGAGAAATACCATTATAATTGAATTTCATACTATCATTACCTGTTTGAGGCAAGAGACGCTCGATTCGATAAAACGAATCATTGCTCTCTACTGTAGACTTTACAAGACTGTCAATTTCTGACAACTTTTCTTCATAGTTAGAACGACTAGGAAAATGCCACTCGTCCGATAAGCCTTGCACTTGGTAATAAGTATGAATTCCGACTTCTAAGAGACTAAATATTACTATGGTGGAAGTTATCCATTTGTAGGATGACTTGTAGCCTAGGATAACAATAAAAAGAATAAAGTATGCAATCAAAAATTCTAGTGTCAATAAGAAGTTGACATCCACGAGAAAGTCGTAATGATTTTTGAAAAAGTAAGTGGATAAAAATCCAATAAATAGAAATGAAATAACTAATGTGAAGTGTTTTAAGTTAATTTGATCCAAACGTACAACAGTTTCAGCAGCTAGGTAGATGATACCTATTGAAAGAACCCATGCATAGCGATATAAAAACATATTCGGAGCATGCATTCCTTGCCAAAAAAGATTTAGTGGCTGTAAATAAAAACTTGAAATAATGAGTGTAAAGAATAGGCTGTAAGATAGCTTTACAATTGGTTTGATACTTTTTAATGTGAAGAATAGCAAAGCTAGAATCAATGGGACTAAACCAACAGAAATCATAGGAATGGATCCAAATTTTGTCGTGTCGAAACTACCTACTAAGTTTTTGGCAAAGAAGTCAAGATACCAAGAATCTTCTGTTTTTAGGTTGACAATGTTTGTAAATGTCTCGCCGTGAGTTTTCAAATCAAGATAGGTTGGCAACAACATGAACAAGCTACTCAATGCAGATAAGATTGACACCAGTGTAAAGTTTACAAATCTTTTCAATTTCTGCCCCTTTAACCGAGACAATTGTACGAGTGTCCAAATGATTAGAAAAATAGCGGTCATGTAACCAAAGTAATAGTTTTGTACAAATAAGCATGTCAGAGCTAGATAATAAATGATTTGTCCTTTTCCCGTTAATAATCGATGTAAACCAAGAAGAATGATTGGAAGAAGAATAAAAACGTCCAGCCAGTTATTAATTTCTAATTGACTAGTACTGAAACTCATTAGGGAAAGACTAGTAGAAAGTAGCAATGCCCACTCTTCTTTTAAATATTGGTGAATGCCTTTTAAACTGACAAAAGTTGACAACCCTATCAATCCAAACTTGACAATAGTGACAAGATAGAGGGCATCTGGCATAGACTGTAAATTGAAGAAAAAAACGATGGGAGATAGGAAAGAACCTAAATAATACGAAGACAATGCGTAGAAATTCAGGCCCAAACCGCTAGTAAATGTGTAAAATATTGAGCCATCTCCATGTAAAGCATTTCGCAATGTTTGATTAAATATAACATACTGATGGAAGCCATCACTTGCTAATATAGTTGTGTCACTTCCCCACCAGATTCCTTGAAATGCCAAGACAATAGAAATAATAGTTAGCGGGATAAGGAAAGATAAGAGGTAATAAATGGATGTTTTTGTAAATATTTTTTTCATAGATTTAAAACAAAAGGGAGTGGGAAAGAACTCGACCAGTCTAAAAAGAGTTCGTCAACAATTTTTCGTTTT
>ERZ650312.456-NODE-456-length-22739-cov-6.028566_pt1 | contig 22739 bp, 16 predicted proteins | sample MGYA00376248_ERZ650312 | MGnify/ENA primary metagenome ERZ650312 (study PRJEB26733, sample SAMN07839316) | wastewater metagenome | biome: urban; feature: wastewater treatment plant; material: waste water | place: USA: North Carolina | collected 2016-07-28 ... | reverse complement strand
CTAACTGTCCACAACAAGGAAATCCCGCTGGATGACCGTGAACGCGCGGAAAAGGTTGCCGACTTCGTCGCCGGGCATATCGATCACGACTGGCTGACCACCCGCTGCGGCACGCCCCGCGAGCTACGCATGTCGCCACCGGTGTTCCGTTACCAACTGGTGCAACGGGCCAAGGCAGCGGCCAAGCGCATTGTCCTGCCCGAAGGCAGCGAACCCCTGACCGTACAGGCTGCGGCCATTTGCCAGGCACGCGGTATCGCCCGTTGTGTGTTGCTGGCCAAGCCCGAAGAAGTCCAGGCAGTGGCCAAGGCCCACGGTTTTGAACTGCCCGAGGGACTGGAGATTCTTGACCCGGACCTGATCCGCCAGCGCTACGTCGAGCCGATGGTCGAACTGCGCAAGGCCAAGGGCCTGACACCGCAATCGGCGCTTGCCCAGTTGGAAGACGCGGTTGTGCTCGGCACCATGATGCTCGCCGTCGACGACGTCGACGGTCTGGTCTCCGGTGCCGTGCACACGACGGCGAGCACGGTCCGTCCCGCCTTGCAGTTGATCAAGACCGCGCCGGGATCGTCCATCGTCTCCTCGGTCTTCTTCATGCTGATGCCCGATCAGGTGCTGGTTTACGGCGACTGCGCGATCAACCCGGCGCCGAACGCCGAGCAACTCGCCGAGATCGCCAAGCAGAGCGCCGACAGCGCCGCGGCGTTCGGCATCGTGCCGAAGGTGGCGATGATCAGCTACAGCACCGGCACTTCCGGCACCGGCGAAGACGTGGAAAAGGTGCGCCAAGCGACCGAGATCGCGCAGCAACGCTATCCCGGCCTCACGCTCGACGGCCCGCTGCAGTACGACGCCGCTTCGGTGGCCGATGTCGGTCGGCAGAAGGCGCCGAACAGCAAGGTGGCCGGGCAGGCGACGGTTTTCGTCTTCCCCGACCTCAACACCGGCAACACCACGTACAAGGCGGTGCAGCGCAGCGCCAACGTCGTATCCGTCGGGCCGATGCTGCAAGGGCTGAGGAAGCCGGTCAACGACCTGTCGCGCGGAGCGTTGGTTGACGACATTGTGTTCACCATTGCGCTCACGGCCATCCAGGCCATGACCGACGAGGCCACCTGAGCCGGCTGGACGCCGGACGCATCCTTGGTAAATCGGCCGGTCAGCGGCGTTTTTGGCAGACAGGCGAAGGGGCCGGCTTGTGTTATCGGTTAGCCTGACCGACCCTGAAAACGGGGCCAAAGAGTCCCGGGTCCGGCGCCGACGGCGCCGAGGCGCCACTAAGTCTGAAGTTGGAGGGACCATGCAAACACTGACGCGCGACGAATTCTTCCCGAACGATTCGGTCGTCTCGGTACTGCCACGATCACCGCAAACGTATTTTCCCGAGCACGTGCATGAGTTCGATGAACTGGTGATCGTCCGTTCGGGCAGTGCCATGAACTACATCAACGGCACCCCGTCGCCGATCTGCCGCGGCTCTGTCTTCCACGTGCGTGCCAATCAGACGCATTTCATGGACCGCCTCGACGATCTTTACCTGACCAACGTCCTGATCCTTCCCTCGCGCTTCAAGCACGTAAACCAGGACACCGTCGCCAACCTGCTCGAACAGCACGCCGGTGCAGAGAACGACAGCTACGTCGTCGGCGGCTGCACGCTGAAGCGGGTCGAAACGCTGCTCAACCGCATTTCCGAAGAAACCGAAAACCGCCACAACTACTCCGAGCAGATGGTCGAACTCCTGATCGCCCAGCTGATGATCGAACTCTGGCGCGGCCAGCCGGACAACGCTACGCAGCAGGACGAAAAGGACGCGCGCCTGACCCAGTTGCTGCGCCATCTGAACGAGCATTACCGCGACGAAATCGATTGGGAAAGCCTTGCCGAGAAGTTCGAGATTCCCCTGCGCACACTGAGCCGCAAGATCGCCGACGTGACCGGGATGCCGCCCAACAGCTACCTGCTGCGCGTGCGTTTGTGCCGCGCCATGCGCATGTTGAAGGAAACCGACAAGACGGTGACCGAGATCGCCTTCGCCTGCGGCTTCAACGACAGCAACTACTTCACCAGCCGCTTCCACCGCGAGATCGGCATGACGCCGTTGAAGTACCGGCGCAACGAGGAAAAGGCGAGCAGCGCCGAGGGGCGCTTCGCCTGACCTCGCACATCACCATTACCTCAAACCCGGAACTTCCCGGTCGCCGTCTTCAGGTTCGCGGACAGGCGGTCGAGGTTGGCCGAGATCGTTTCGGTTTCTCTGGCCGTCGCGCTGTTCGTTTCCGACAGTCGGGCGACCGTCTCGACCTGCTGCGCGATGGCGTGCGCCGTCGCGTTCTGTTCGTTCAGCGCTTCCGAAATGTCGGTGACGGCGGCAACTACCTGTTGCGCACTGTCGCGAATGCCGTCGATGTGGCCGACCGTCGAGTCCGAGAGCCGCTTGCCGATGGCGACTTGCTCGTTGACCGAACCCATCCAGTGCACCGCTTCCTGTCCGGAGGATTGCATCGAGACGACGAGTTCGTTGATCGCATCGGTCGAGGCCGTGGTCCGTTCGGCGAGCTTGCGCACTTCGTCGGCGACGACGGCAAACCCACGGCCCTGTTCGCCGGCACGTGCCGCTTCGATGGCCGCGTTGAGTGCCAGCAGGTTGGTCTGATCGGCGACGTCCTTGATCACCTGCAGGATCGTCGAGATGCGAGCCGATTCCTGGCTCAGCTTCTCTATCGACTTCGTCGCCTGCTCGACCGTGCCGGCGATCTTGTCCATTTCCTCGTGCGTCTGCGTGATGATCAGCGCGCCCTGGTCGGCGGCGGCGCCGGCTTCGCGCGCGCGGCTCAGCGTGTCGTGCGCGCTGGTGCCGATGTGCGAAATGGAAACGGTCATTTCCTCGATGGCGGCCGCCATGCTGGTCGCTGCTTCGCTCTGGCTTTCCGATGAGTTCGCGGCTTGCTGCGACGCGGACGATGCCTGTTCCGAAGCGGTCGCGATGTCGTCGGCGTTGCCGAGCACATCGCGCAGCGAGTGCTGGATGCTCTCCAGCAAACGATTGAAGGCGCCGGCCGTTTGCGCAATCTCGTCCTTGCCCCGCACGTCGACGCGCGCGGTGAAGTCGTTGTTGCTCGCGACGCCCACGATGGCGTGCCGTAAGCCCTCAAGTGGCGCCGTGATGCTGCGCACGAAGAAGACGGCGAGAACGAGGAGTACGGCGATGGCAACGCCCAGCGTGATGAGCATGAAACGCTCGGCAAAGGCGATCGAACGGTTGTCGGCTTCGCGCGCCTTTTCGACGGCTTCCTTGTTCAGCGCGAGCAGGCTGGCCAGATTGAGATCGACGCGTGCCTGCGTGTAGCCCCAGGTGGCCAGCGGCGCCTTGTATTCCATGAACAGTTGCGCCTGCTTCTCGGGATCATCGTTCTCGGCAAGCGCCTTGATGATGGCCGACAGCTCCGCATTACTCGCCAGCCATGGCTTCATCGACTCCTTGAGCGTGTTCCAGGACTCAGCTTCGTCGTCGGTCTTGGCGATGCGATCGTATTCGTCCATCGCCTTGGTCAGCGCGGCGGTCAGCGACTCCTTGCGTGCCAGCGTCTGCGCGAACTTGCTCTGCGCATTGGCCTGCTTCTCGCGGCCGAGGACTTCAAAGGAGAGCAGCAGCAGTTGGTTGGCGGCGCCGCGGATGTCGCCGATCAGCATCGCTGCAGGCAGGCGCGTGTCCTGCAAAGTGACGACGGAACTGCTGACGCGGGTGATGCCGAACCAGCCGCCGAGACCGACGGCGAGCAGGGCGGCGATCGAGAGCGAGACGACCAGCCCAAGACGGAGACGTACCCCGAGCGAATTCAGGTGCAGGCGTGGCAGGGCGAATCGCGTGGATAGCTTGCGCATGTTGGTCTCTCCCGTGAGGTTTTATTGGTCCGGCCGCGAGCGGCGAGGGACTGGCTTCGTCCACGAACGAAGCCAGGAGTTCCAGCGCTACTCCATGTGAAACATGCGCGGCAACGGGATCGCCACCGGCTCGTTGCCGTTCGGCTGCGTCTCCATCAGGTCGGCCATGTAGGCCCACCACTCCTGCATCACGTCGGTTTGCGGGAGTTCGTCCATGCGGTGGTCGGCGGTGCGCCACAGCACGCCGAACAGCGTCAGCGACTCCTCGTCGAGATAGATGCTGTAGTCGCGGACGCCGCTCACGCGCAGGAGGTCGACCAGCTTGGGCCAGATCGCGTCGTGGCGCGCGCGGTATTCGGCGACGTGGCCCGGTTTCAACTTCATCTTGAAAGCGATTTTTTCCATTTGCGTTCTCCGTGAAATCAGGCGGCCTTGGCCACGCGCGGTTTGCGGGCGCGAATCAGGATCGGCACGATCATCGAGACGATCAGCAATCCGCCGAGGATCATCGACATGACGATGCCGGGCACATTCATCATCTGCAGGCCGAAGGTGAACATGCCGAGGACGACGATGGCGAGGATGACGCCGAGCAGCGAGCCGCTGCCGCCGTTGATGCTGACGCCGCCGAGAATCACCATCGTGATCGCGTCGAGCTCCCAGCCCATCGCGATGTTCGGGCGCGTGCTGCCGATGCGGCCGGTGAGCAGCACCGAGGCGAAGCCGGCCATCATGCCGACAGCGACGAAGAGCAGGAAACGGTAGCGATTGACGGCGATGCCGGAGAAGCGCGAGGCGATCGGGTTGGCGCCGATGGCGTAGATGCGGCGGCCAATGATCGTCTTGTGCAGCAACACGCCGATGATGATTGCGAAGACGATGAAGATCACGAACTCGTACGGAATCTGCAGCCAGGGCAGGCCGATCAGGTCGCCAATGTAGCCGTTGCCGAGCGCCGACAGCGCGGCCGGGTAGCCGGTGATTGCGCCATCGCCGAGGATGACCAGCGCCATGCCGCGATAGAGCGACAGGGTGCCGATCGTGACGACGATCGAGGGCAGGGCGAAACGCGTGATGAGGAAGCCGTTCAACGCGCCGCACAGCGCGCCGGAAGCCAGGCCGACCAGCACGATGACGCCGACGCCGGCACCCGCGTTCTTCGCCAGACCCATCATCACCGAAGTCAGCGCCACCGTCGCCGCCACCGAGATGTCGATCTCACCGGCGATGATGACGAGCGCCATGACCAGCGCGATCAACGCCTTCTCGCTGTAGTTGAAGGTGCTGTCCGAGAGGTTGTAGAAGTCCAGGAAGCCTTCGGTGGTCGCCGAAAAACCGGCGACGACGATGAGCAACAGGAAGACGAGGATGATTTCCCAGGTACGTGTGGCCTTCATGATTTGCTTCCTTGCAACTGAACACTGTGTTTGTTGGACGACGCGGCCGCCTTGCCTTTTGGCGGCAGGATCTGCTTGCCGGCGCGGCGTTCCGAGCGGGCATTGACGATCACGGCGACGAGGATGACGAAGCCGGAAATCGCCTGCTGCCAGAACGGCGAGATATGGATGACCGGCAGCGCGCCGTTGATGACGCCGGTGAACAAGACGCCGAGCAGCGCGCCCATGACGTTGCCGATGCCGCCAGCGGTGCTAACGCCGCCGATCACGCAGGAGGCGATAACCGTCATTTCAAAGCCGGCCGCCAGTTCGGTGAAGGCGATCGAGTAACGGCCGACCCAGAGTAGCCCGGAGAGACCGGCGAGCGCGCCGGACATCGTGTAGACCTGCAGCAGGCGACGCTTGATCGGGATGCCGATGTAGGCTGCGGCCGACAGGTTGCCACCGATGGCGTACATCTCGCGGCCGGCGCGGCGGTAGCGGAAGAACCACCAGCAGAGCAGCAGTGTGACGATGGCGAACCAGACGAGCCCCGGCAGGCCGAGGAAGACCATGCGCGGCAGCCCCTTGATCGCCGGGTGGATGTCCTGGTCGTTGATCCACGCGCCCTTGGAGAGCAGGAAGATCGCGCCGCGGTAAGCCGACATGGTGCCCAGTGTGACGACGATCGGCGGCAGGTTGAAGCCGGTGATCAGCAAGCCGTTGATCAACCCGAGCAGCGCGCCGAAGAGGATCGCCATGGCGACGAGATCAACCGCATTGAGTCCGGGGAAGGCCTTGCCCATGACGGCACAGAACATGCCGGTGAGCGCCAGGTTGGAGGCGACCGAGAGGTCAATCCCCTTGGTCAGCAGGACGACCATCTGGCCCATGACGAGGATCGCCAGGATCGAGGAGTCGGTCAGCACGTCGAGCAGATTGCTCGGCGTCAGGAAGACCGGCGCGCGCAGGCCGATGAGCAGGGCCAGCGCGGCGACGATCAAGGCGAGCGCCGCTTCGCGGTTATGGAGGAAGAAATTTTTCATGCAACGTTCCCCGGTTATGGATGCGCGGCGGCCGATGCTGCGCCCGCTTCACGCTGTTTGAGTCCCGATGCGGCGGCGACAATGTCCTCCGCCGTCGCTTCGCCGTGCTTGAACTCCGCGACCTGATGCCCGCGATGCATGACGACGACGCGGTGCGCGAGGTGCATGACTTCAGGCAGCTCGGAGGAGATCAGGATGACCGACAGGCCGTCGGCGACCATGTCGGCGATCAGCTGATACACCGCTGACTTCGCACCGACGTCGATGCCCTTGGTCGGCTCGTCGAGGATGACGATACGCGGCTCGGTGCCGAGCCATTTGGCGATCACCACTTTCTGCTGGTTGCCGCCGGAGAGGCCACCGATGATCTGCTCGGTGCCGTCGGTCTTGATCTTCAGGGTGCCGATGGCTTCCTCGGTCATCTTGCGTTCGTCGTTCGGGCGTAGCCACGGGCCGGCCAGACGGCGGCCGAGCGCGGCCAGCGTGAGGTTCTCGCGCACGCTGAAGCTGAGGATGGCGCCTTGCCGTTGCCGTTCTTCCGGCACGTAGGCAATACCAGCGCTGATCGCGTCTTCCGGGCCGCGCACGACGAGCGGCTTGCCGTCGAGCGTGAATTTGCCGGTGGCGTGCTCCTTGAGGCCGAAGAGCGCGAGCATCGCTTCCGAGCGGCCGGCGCCGACCAAGCCGTAGAAGCCGAGCACTTCGCCCTTGTGCAGCGCGAAGTTGACGTTCTCGAATTCGGTCGGGTGGTTGAGGTTTTCGACGCGCAACAATTCGTTCGATGACGCTTCGGTCATCGTCGGATAGACGTGTTCCAGATCGCGGCCGACCATCAGGCTGACCAGTGAATCCTCGGTCGCGTCGGCGATGCGGCCTTCGCCGACCGAGGCGCCGTCGCGCAGTACGAGGTAGCGGTCGGCGAGCGAGAAGATTTCGTCGAACTTGTGCGTGATGAAGATGATGCCCTTGCCCTGATCGCGCAGGCGGCGAACGATGCCGTAGAAATCGTTGATTTCCTGGCGCGAGAGCGCGGCAGTCGGCTCGTCGAGGATCACCACCTTGGCTTCCTGCGACAGCGCGCGCGAAATTTCGACGAGATGGCGCTCGGCCGGGCCGAGGCTCTTGACCAGTACGTCCGACTTGAACGGGGCGCCGATCTCGTCGAGGATCACCTGCGCCTGGCTGTTCATCGTGGCCCAGTCGATGACACCCTTCTTCATCGGCTGACGGCCCATGTAAATGTTCTCGGCGACGGACAGTTCGTCGAACATCACCGTTTCCTGGTGCACCGCGGCGATACCGGCACGGCCGGCGGCGTGTGCGTCGTCAAAGACCAACTCGCTGCCGCGGACATTGATCTGACCTTCTTCCGGGTGATAGATGCCGGTCAGTACCTTGACCAGGGTCGATTTGCCCGCGCCATTTTCGCCGACGAGGGCGAGGACTTCGCCTTCATCGAGCGACAGACTGACCCCCTTGAGGGCGCGGATACCCCCGAAAGTCTTCCTGATGTTCTTCAGCGACAGAAGATGTCCGGGACGATCTTGAGCCTGCATGCTGACTGCTCCTGGTGGTTGCTTGTGGGTTGCTGCGACTTCAGTGGACGGGGGGCCGCAATAGGGCGGCGCCCACCGTTTTTCTGCTTTCGTGCGTTTGCCTTGCTGCGACTCTGGCCGGGCGGGATCGTCTCGAGGGATGAGGGCAATCCCGCCGGTGCGTCGTCGATTAGAAGAACTTGGCAAACTTCTCGACGTTGGTCGCGTCGTAGGTGAACGGCTCGGCCATCGGGGCGGAACCGCTTTCATCCGGCGTCGCCGTGCCAACGCGGCCGAGCGAAACGGTCTTGCCAGCCTTGCCCGTGACGAACTGATGCGCAGCGTAGGTGATCGAGTAGCCGAGGTCGATCGGGTTCCAGATGGCGAACGACTTGACGGCGCCGCTCTTCACGTGGCCGGCCATTTCGGACGGCAGGCCGAGACCCGTGACATACACCTTGCCGATCAGGTTCGCATCCTGCACAGCCTTCGAAGCCGCTGCGATACCGACGGTGGTCGGGGCGACGATCGCCTTCAGGTTCGGGTAGCTCTTGAACAGGCCTTGCGCTTCACGATAGCTCTTGTCGGTCTGGTCGTCGCCGTAGGCCACGGTCACCAGCTTCAGATCCTTGTATTCCGGCTTGGCCAGGACCTTCTTCATTTCCTCGATCCAGGCGTTCTGGTTGGTCGCTTGCGCGGTGGCAGAGAGAACCGCGATTTCGCCGCTGTTGCCGACGGCGTCAACGGTCATCTTGACCAGCTTTTCGCCGATCAGCGCGTTGGACGACGGGAGCAGGTTGAACAGGCGACCATCCTTGGCGATGCCGGAGTCGAACGACAAGACTTTGATGCCGCGGCCCATGGCCTTCTTGGTCGCCGGTACGAGCGCGTCCGGGTCGTTGGCCGATACGACGATGGCGTCGACCTTCTGCGCGACGAGCGAGTTGATCAGCTCGATCTGACCTTCCGCGGTGGCCTTCGCCGGGCCGGTGAAGATGATCTCGACGTTGCCGAGTTCCTTGGCGGCTTCGTCAGCGCCCTGGTGGGCGGCGTCGAAGAAGCCGTTACCCAACGTCTTGACGACCATGGCGATCTTCATCTTGTCGGCGGCTTGCGCGTTGAGTGCGAAACCTGCGGCGATGATGGCGGCGGCGGTAAGTGTCTTGGTGAATTTCATGAAAACCTCCTTGAGTTGTCTGAGTATTGCTACCTAACTACTGAGCTACTGAAATTGCCGAACTTCCACTACATGAATTCTCACTGGTGAGCGGTACGGTCTGTTTCCAGTCCTGCCGCCCGTGACAGTGCTTTCCTCCCTGGCCTTGCCGTGCTGCGCGCGACCAGTGTTGCGTTTTCTACTTCTTATGCCCGTTTTGAGAGCACTTCGCTCTCGTATTGCTTGACGGTGGCCAGCCAGTCGATGCCGACACCGCAGTTGTTCTGTTCGCAGTAGAAATCCCACACCGCGCTCCACGGCATGCTCTTCTGCTCTTCCATGAGCGCCAGGCGCGTCGTGTAGTCGCCGGCCTTCTCCGCATCGCGCAGCGCCTTGGTCGGATCGAGCAGCGAACGCAGCAGCGCCTTCTTCATGTTGCGCGTGCCGATGACCCAGGCCGCGATGCGGTTGATCGAGGCGTCGAAGAAGTCGAGCCCGATCAGCACACGCTTCTCGAGGCCGTTGCGCACGATCTCGTTGGCGATGGCCTGCGTTTCGTCGTCGAGCATGACCACGTGGTCGCTGTCCCAGCGCACCGAGCGCGTCACGTGCAACAGCACCTGATCGACGAAGGGCATGACCGCCGTGATCTTGTCGGAGACGATCTCGGTCGGGTGGAAGTGGCCGGCGTCGAGGCAGAGCGCGGTCTTGCGCGAGACGGCGTAGGCCATGTAGAACTCGTTGGAACCGACCGTGTAGCTTTCGGCGCCGATGCCGAAGAGCTTGCCTTCGACGGCGACGACGTGGTGCTTGTTCGGGACGTCGGCATTGATGATCTCGTCGAGTGCCGAGAGCAGGCGCTCGCGCGGCGCCGAGCGGTCGGCCGGCTGATCCTTCATGCCGTCCGGAATCCAGATGTTCATCGCGCAGGGCGTGCCGAGTTCTTCGCCGAAGTAGTCCGAGATGCGGCGGCAGGCGATGCAGTGGTCGATCCAGAAACGACGAATCTTCTCATCCGGGTGTGCCAGCGTCATGCCGTCGACGAAGTTCGGATGCGAGAAGCAGCTCGGGTTGAAGTCCAGCCCGATGCCGAGCTTCTTCGCCCAGTCGACCCACGGTTTGAAGTGCTTCGGCTCGATCTTGTCGCGCGCGACCTTCTCGTCGGTGTCGAGGTAGATGGCGTGCAGGTTGAAGCGCTTGGCGCCGGGGATCAATGCCATGGCCTGTTCGGCGTCCTGGCGCAATTGCGCGGCCGTCTTGGCTTTGCCCGGATAGTTGCCGGTCGTCTGGATGCCGCCGCTCAGCGCGACGTCCGGCATTTCGAAACCGGCGACGTCGTCGCCCTGCCAGCAGTGCATCGATACCGGGATGGCGGAAAGCGCCTTGAGGGCGGCGTCGGTATCAATGCCGGCGAGGGCGTAGCGCTTCTTGGCCTCGTCGTAGGCGGTGCGGGTCAGGTTGCTCATGGGGCGGCTCCTTCTGGTGTGGGGTAGTGAGTCTGTTGATCAGGCCGGACGCTGTTGGTCCAGTTGCTGAAAGCGAATCCAGTGCTGTTCGATGCTTTCGGCGTGTTCGGTTCGGGGTTGCAACGTTTGTCCGGAAAATTCCTTGCGGATCAGGGTGCGAATCGCTTTGCGGTCGGCCAGATGCCCGAGGGCGCGCAGCTGGCAGGTGATGTTGCCGAGCGCCGAGGCTTCGATCGGACCGGTGAAGACCGGCAACCGGCAGAAATCGGCGCACAGCTGGTTCAGGAAGTCATTCTTGCTGCCGCCGCCGACGATGTGGATGCGCTTGTACTGCCGGCCGGTGAGCGTGGTCAGCGCTTCGAGTGTCTGGCGGTAGAGGAAGGCGAGGCTCTCGAAGATGCAGCGCGCGAATTCGCCGGCGGTCTGCGGTTCGCCCTGGTTCGTCTCGCGGCAATAGTCGGCGATCGCCTGCTGCATCGACGCGGGGTTGAGGAAGCGGTCGTCGTTCGGATTGATCAGGTAGGCGAAGGGCGTGCAGTCCTCGGCCTGGGCGACGAGATCGGCGAACGAGAGCTCTGGATAGGCGTCGCGCAGGCGCTGGATCAGCCACAGCCCCATGATGTTCTTGAGCACGCGATAGGTGCCGTCGACGCCGCCTTCGTTGGTGAAGTTGGCGGCCAGCGCGCGCTCGTCGCAGTACGGCACGTTGCTCTCGATGCCCATCAGCGACCAGGTGCCCGAGCTGATGTAGACCGAGTCTTCGTCTTCCAGCGGCACGGCGAGCACGGCGGAGGCCGTGTCGTGCGTCGCCGGTGTGATGACCTTGACCCGGCTCCCGTTCGGGGAGACCCACTCGCCGATGACGGTGCCGGGCTGGGTCAAGGGCAAAAACCAGTGCAGCGGAATGCCGAGGCTGCGCAGCAGGTCGATATCCCAGGATTTCGTCTTGACCGAGATCAACTGGCTCGTGCTGGCGTTGGTCGCTTCGCACGACTGCGTGCCGCACAGGCGGTATTGCAGGTAATCGGGCATCAGCAGCAGCGTGCGCGCGCGCGGCAGCCAGTCGGGGTTCTCGCGCATCAGCGCGACCAGCTGGTAGATCGTGTTGAACTGCAGGAAGGCGATGCCGGTGCGCTCGTAGAGCTTTTCGCGCGGGATCGTCTTGAACACCTCGTCCATGACGCCATCGGTGCGGTGGTCGCGGTAGGCGACCGGCTGGCCGAGCATTTTGCCGTCGGCGTCGAGCAGCACGAAATCAACGGCCCAGGTATCGACGCCGACCGATGCGAGCTTGATGCCGCGATCGACGATCTTTTCGAGGCCGACGTTGATCTGCGCGACGAGGTTGTCGACATCCCAGCAATCGTGGCCGTCGCGATGCACAAAGCCGTTGTCGAAGCGGTGCACCTCCTCGATGCTGAGCGTCTCGCGCGCAGCGCCCAGGCAGGCGAGCAACACGCGTCCGCTTGAAGCACCCAGATCGACGGCAGCAACGAATGTGTCCATTTGGCAAGAATCAGAAGTGATTGCGATGGACGCATCTTCGATCGATTGCTGTTACACAACCTTACAAAAAATGCCACATAAAGGACTTGTTTGGCGAAAAGACGCAACTGCAAGAATCGGCTTCAAGGACGAGAATTCGCGCATGCCTGATGCCGTGAAAGCGATTGTCATGCAGGCGAAAGTCGGTCGGAAAGCCTGCCGTCACGGGCGTCAGGTCTCGGTGCCGGTCGGCCTGGTTGCTCGACGGTATCGGCTGCGGGACGGAGATCGTCGCGACAATTGACAGCATTTTCCCGCGCAGGGATAGTTTCCCTTCGGGCTTCAAAAATCGAACAACGAAAGAAGAGGGCGTATGGCAAACATCCTTATCGTCGACGACCAGGCCAATGTACGGACGGCCGTCATGCAACTCTTGCTTTCCTGTAACCGCACCGACCTCAATGTCGATCAAACGACCAACGGCACCGAGGCGCTGCGCAGGTTGCAATCGAAGAAGTATGACTTGCTGATCAGCGATACCGACATGCCCGGCATGAACGGTGCCGACCTGATGCGCGCCGTGCGTGGCGACGAGAAACTGAAGGAACTGCCGGCCATCCTCATGCTTGCCGTCGGTGCTGGAAAGCAGGACGTGCTGAACGCGGTCGCCCTGGGGATTTCGGGGTTCATCATCAAACCGTTCCGGCCCGAGCAGTTGCGGGCGCAGATCAAGAAGGTGATGGGGTGGTAGCTCCCGGCAAGAGCGACCTTGTGCCGCTGGTCCCGGTGTGGCATGGCGGGAAGTGGTTGAACCCGCCGCAGACGTCCATCGCCGACGATGCGGGGCTTCACGTCGTCACCGATGCCGGGTCCGATTTCTGGCAGGAGACCTTTTACGGGTTCAAGCGCGATTCCGGACACTTCTACGCATTCCAGGCCGATGGCGATTTCACCGCGCAATTGCGGGTACAAGGTCAATTCGAGGCGCTCTACGACCAGGCAGGAATCATGGTCCGCGTCGATGAAACGCGCTGGATGAAGGCTGGAATCGAGATATCCGACGGGCGCGCGATGCTGAGCAGTGTGGTCACGATCGGGCAATCCGACTGGGCGACAAATCCCTATGAAGGGAATCCGGAGGACTTCTGGATCAGGGCTACGGTGAAGGCTGGCGTGCTTCGATTGCAGGTCTCCAACGACGGTGTGACCTGGGCCTTGATGCGGCTCTGTCCGTTTCCTGTCTCGGAGCGGTATACGGTGGGTCCGATGACCTGTTCTCCCGAGCGTGGCGGTTTGAAGGTGAGTTTTTCCGGCTGGCGGCTCGGACCTCCTCTGGACAAGCAACTGCATGATTTGAGCTGATGGCAGGGGCGGGCATCGCCTCTGTGCGTCGGGACTTTGATTCCGACTACGTCAAAGGCCTATAATGCTGCTTCGACGCAGCACTTCTTTATGTGCGTTTGCAAGAACGGATTCCTTTGCTGCATTCGACTCACCAAATGCAGCGTTCAACCTCGGTAGAAGCATTTCGCCACTCTGGCAAGTCATGTGGCCGTTTAGGTAAGGCCCGGCGCGGTGTCGTGTTTTAGAGTGGTGCAGATGATTCGTGCTACGGCGGTGCGTCGATCCGTTTTTAGACATTCCGCTGAGGAATCGGGTGATTGAAAAAAGTTCATTGGACAGAATGACGCCGCGGTGTGAGTGTTACGGTCGGCGCTCAGGTAGATCTAGCAGAACAGCAAAGGTTTCCAACGCAAGAAGAACGGATTTTGATCGTGATCGAGTGCGCATGAGTGGCGTCAGGACTCATGGTTGTTCAACAGTTACACGCTAAACATCATCAGGAGAGAATCGGATGGCAACGCCCGTAATCATGCCGCGGCAGGGGCAGTCGGTGGAAAGCTGCATCATCGGCAAGTGGTACAAGAAGGTTGGCGACAAGGTCTCGGTTGGCGAAGATCTTTTTACATACGAAACGGACAAGGCCGCCTTTGATGAAGCGGCGAAAGTGGATGGCGAGGTGCTCGCCATTTTCTTTGAAGAAAACGACGATGTCCCGTGCCTGATGAACGTCTGCGTTATCGGACAAAAGGGCGAGGATTTCAGCGCGTTCGATCCGCGCGGCGCTTCTGCAGCGCCGGCAGAGGCCGCGCCCGTTGCGGCGGCTCCTGCTGCCGCTGCCCCCGTGACCGCTTCAGCCGCCGTAGCGCCTGTTGCCGCCGCCGTAGTGGCGCCGGCCGCGACCATCACCGGCATCTCTCCGCGCGCCAAGGCGACCGCCGAGAAGCACACCGTCGACCTGCGCCAGGTCGAACCGACCGGTCCCAAGGGCCGCGTCATCGAGCGTGACATCTTCAAGCTGATCGACGAAGGCAAGTTCGCCACCGGCGCTGTCGGCAGCGACTTCGCAGTCGGTACGGCTGGCTCCGGCATCGGCGGTCGCGTCTCGACAGCCGACCTCGGCGCTGCGCCGGCACCGGCAGCCGCCGCTGCGGTACCGGCGGCACCGATCACCGAGACCACCACCGAGAAGCACAGCAACATCCGCAAGCTCATCGCCAAGTCGATGGTGAACTCGCTGTCCACGATGGCGCAGCTCACCTACAACATGAGCTTCGACGCGACCGATATCCTCGCCTTCCGCGCCAAGGTCAAGAAAGCCAAGGAAGCCGGCCTGACCGAGAAGCTCGGCCTGCCGGACAGCATCACGATCAACGACATCATTCTCTACGTCGTCTCGCGCGTGTCCCTGAACCACAAGATGTGCAACGCGCATTACATGGACGACCACATGGTGTTCTTCAACACGGTCAATCTCGGCATGGCCGTCGATACGCCGCGCGGTCTGATGGTCCCGACGATCTTCAATTCCGACCGCCTGTCGATCGCGGAAATCTCGCGTCAAGCCAAGGACAAGGCCGCCGCCTGCCAGAAGGGCACGATCTCGCCGGATCAGCTGAAGGACGGCTCGATCACCGTCACCAACCTCGGCTCGCTCGGCATCGAGTCCTTCACCCCGGTCATCAACCCGCCGCAGACCGCGATCATCGGCGTGAACTGCCTGACGACCAAGGTGCGCGACGTGAATGGCGTTGCCGTGCCGTATCCGTCGATGAGCCTGTCGCTGACCGCCGACCACCGCGCCGTCGATGGCGCCCCGGCCGCGCGCTTCCTGCAGGATCTGACCAAGGCGCTCGAGAACTTCTCCCTGTTCCTGTTGAAGTAAAGGAAGACCAACCACCATGTACGACATCATCGTATTGGGCGGCGGTCCGGCCGGTTACCTGGCGGCGGAACGCGCCGGCCATGCCGGGCTGAAGACCCTGCTCATTGAAAAACGCGCGCTCGGCGGCGTTTGCCTCAACGAAGGCTGCGTGCCGTCGAAGGCATTGCTCAACAGCGCGAAAATCCTCGACTACGCCAAGCACGGCGACAAGTACGGCGTGACGACCACCGGCGCATCGATCGACCAGAAGGCGGTCATCGCGCGCAAGGATAAGGTCGTCAAGACGCTGGTCGCCGGCATCAAGGCACAGCTCAAGGCCAACCACGTGACGGTGGTCAACGGCTTCGGCGAGATCGTTGGCCGCGAAGGCAACGTCATCACTGTGGCCGTCGGCGGCGATAAGTACCAGTCGTCGAAGCTGCTGATCGCCTCCGGCTCGGAAGCCATCGTGCCGCCGATCCCCGGCGCCAAGGAAGGCCTGGAAGCCGGCCTCGTGATGACCAACCGCGAGATCCTCGACCTCGACCTGATTCCCGAGTCGCTGGTCATCGTCGGCGGTGGCGTCATCGGCCTGGAAATGGCGAGCTATTTCAACTCGGTCGGCTCGAAAGTGACCGTGATTGAAATGCTCGACAAGGTCGCCGGCCCGACCGACCGCGAGATTTCCACGATCCTGCAGAAGAACTACGAGAAGAAGGGCATCACCTTCCATCTCAAGAGCAAGGTCACCGCGATCACCGCCAACGCCGTCGAGTTCGAAAACGCCGATGGCAAGCAATCGGTGCCAGCCGCCAAGGTGCTGCTGTCGATCGGCCGCCGCGCCGTGACCACCGGCTTCGGCCTGGAAAACCTCGGTGTCCTCGTTGAGCGAGGTCGCATCGTCGTCGATGAGAAAGGCCAGACCAACGTGCCGGGCGTCTATGCGACGGGCGACGTGAATGGCGTCTGGATGCTGGCGCACGTCGCGTATCGCGAGTCCGAGGTGGTCATCAACAACCTGACCGGCAAGAAAGATGCGATGCGTTACAACGCGGTGCCGTCGGTGATCTACACCAATCCGGAAGTCGGTTGCGTTGGTGAAACCGAGGAATCGTGCGCGGCCAAGGGCATCGCCTTCAAGGTGGCCAACATCTCGATGAACTACAGCGGCCGTTACATGGCCGAGAACGCCGGCGGCGACGGCATCTGCAAGGTGATCGCCGATACCGCGACGAACCGCCTCGTCGGCTGCCACATCATCGGCAACTACGCGTCGGAAATCATCACCTCGGCCGCGATGCTGATCGAGTCGGAAATGAAGATCGAAGACATCAAGGAATTCATCTTCCCGCACCCGTCGGTCGCCGAAATCATCCGCGAAGCCATCTTCCAACTGTAAGACGCCAAGTTTGACTTTTTTATTGGGAAACGAACGAAATGACCAAGCACCTTCATATTGATCCGGACCAGATGCGCAAGCCGGGCTTCATCGAATTCAACAAGATTCCGGTCAACCAGTACAAGAAGACGATCGCCCAGGAGAAGAAGAACTTCTCGAAGGATGATTTCCTGCGCATCTACCGCGACATGCGCTACATCCGCGAATTCGAAACGATGCTGTACACGATCAAGACGACGAACGCGTACAACGGCATCGAGTACAACAACCCCGGACCGGCACACTTGTCGATGGGCCAGGAAGCTTCCTCGGTCGGCCAGGCCTATCTGCTGACCACTGACGACTTCATCTTCGGCTCGCACCGCAGCCACGGCGAAATCCTCGCCAAGGGTCTCTCGTCGATCCACAAGCTGTCGGACGCCGAACTCACCTCGGTGATGGAGCAGTTCCTCGGTGGCGACACCTACAAGGTCGTCGAGCAGTTCAACAAGGGCAAGGGCAAGTCGGTCAAGCAACTGGCCATCGACTTCCTGCTTTACGGCGCACTGGCTGAAATCTTTGCCAAGGAAACCGGCTTCCACAAGGGCCTCGGCGGCTCGATGCACGCCTTCTTCCTGCCCTTCGGCATCTACCCGAACAACGCCATCGTCGGCGGCTCGGCCGATATCTCGGTCGGTGCGGCGCTGTACAAGAAGATCAACAGCAAGAACGGCATCGTCATCTGCAACATCGGCGATGGCTCGATGGCCTGCGGCCCGGTCTGGGAAGGCCTGATGATGGCCACCATGGACCAGTACAACAATCTGTGGGAAGGCGACATGAAGGGCGGCCTGCCGCTGCTCGTCAATGTGATGAACAACCAGTACGCGATGGGCGGCCAGACGCGCGGTGAGACGATGGGCTACGACTTCCTCGCCCGCATCGGCGCCGGCGTCAATGCCGACCAGATGCACGCCGAGCGCATCGACGGCTACGATCCGCTCGCCGTCATCGAAGCGATGGGCCGCAAGCTCGACATCCTGCGCAGCAAGAAGGGCCCGGTCCTGCTCGATACGCTGACCTACCGCTACTCCGGCCATTCGCCGTCCGACGCCGACTCCTACCGCACGCTGGAAGAGAAGAACGCCTGGATGGAGCACGACTCGATCAACGCCTACCGCGCCAAGCTGATCAAGGCCGGCGTCGCCAGCCAGGACGAGTTCGACGCGATCGACGCGACGATCATCGAGAACGTCACCAACGTCGTGCAGATGGCTTCCGACCCGGTCATGTCGCCGCGCATGGATCTCTTCAAGACACCGGCTGCGATCGAGGACATCATGTTCTCGAACCAGAAGGTCGCCAAGATGGAAGACCGCAAGCCGGACGTTAACCACGCCAAGGAAGAAAACCCGCGCGTGATGGCCATCGCCAAGAAGGAACGCTTTGCCTTCGACAAGGACGGCAAGCCGGTCTCCAAGAACAAGGTCTACCAGTACCGTGACGCCGTGTTCGAAGCGCTGATCGACAAGTTCTACGAAGATCCCACGCTGATCGCCTACGGGGAAGAAAACCGCGACTGGGGCGGCGCCTTCGCTGTCTATCGCGGCCTCACCGAAGCGCTGCCGTATCACCGCCTGTTCAACTCGCCGATCGCCGAAGCCGCGATCGTCGGCTCGGCCGTCGGCTACGCCATGTGCGGCGGCCGCGTGGTGGTCGAACTGATGTACTGCGACTTCCTCGGCCGTGCCGGTGACGAAGTGTTCAACCAGCTGCCGAAGTGGCAGGCGATGTCGGCCGGCATCCTCAAGATGCCGGTCATCATCCGCGTCTCGGTCGGTTCCAAGTACGGTGCCCAGCACTCGCAGGACTGGACCTCGCTGTGCGCGCAGATCCCCGGCCTCAAGGTCGTCTTCCCGGTCACCCCGTACGACGCCAAGGGCCTGATGACCGCCGCGCTGAACGGCACCGACCCGGTGATCTTCTTCGAAAGCCAGCGTCTGTACGACATCGCCGAGCAGTTCCACGAAGGTGGTGTGCCGAAGGAGTCCTACGAAATCACCATCGGCGAACCCGATATCAAGCGCGCCGGCAAAGACATCACCATCGTCACCATCGGCGCCACGCTCTACCGCGCGCTGGAGGCGGCGACCGAACTCGAACAGAAGTACGGGATCAGCGCCGAAGTCATCGACTCACGTTCGATGGTGCCGTTCAACTACGAGAAGGTCGTCGAGTCCGTCAAGAAGACCGGCCGCGTGCTGCTCTCGTCCGATGCCTGCGACCGCGGTTCCTACCTCTCCGACATCGCGCGCAACATCAACGACCTGTGCTTCGACTACCTCGACGCCCCGGCTGTGGTGCTCGGCTCGCGCAACTGGATCACGCCGGCCTACGAACTGGAAGAGCACTTCTTCCCGCAGAAGGACTGGTTCATCGACATGATCCATGAGCGCATCCTGCCGATCCCGGGCTACACCCCGACGCGCAGCTTCACCGACGTCGAACTGATGCGCCGCTCGAAGTTGGGTGTGTAAGAAGCACTAACCGCTTTAGACGCAGAGGGCGCAGAGACGCAGAGGGCGCAGAGAGAACCAAAGCGAAAGAAGTACAAAGGGGCTTTCCTCTTTGAAATGTCTTTCCTCCGCGCTCTCTGCGTCTCAGCGCTCTCTGCGTTGAAAGAGTCTTAGTAAAGAAGCGACCGAAGAATCAGGAGAACACGATGTCCAAAGAACAACTCGGTTCTTTGATCGAGCAACTCAACGCAGCAACCAAGGCGGAGCGCCTCGCCGCGCTGGCCGCGATCCGCAAGCTGGTCGATAGCGGCGACATTCCGCAGCCGGCGCGCGGCAAGGATGTGAACAACCACATCCACACCTTCTATTCCTTCTCGCCGTACTCGCCGGCCAAGGCCGTCTATCGCTCCTGGGAAGCGGGCCTGGCGACCACCGGCATCATGGATCACGATTCGATCAGCGGCGCGGAAGAGTTCATCGAAGCTGGCCGCATCATGGGCATCGCGACAACGATCGGTGCCGAGTTGCGCGCGGATTTTTCCGGCACGCTGCTCGAAGGCCGGCGGGTCAATAATCCGGACCAGAACACGGTGACTTACGTCGCCATGCACGGCATCCCGCACACCGAGATCGCTGCGGTGAAGAAGTTCTTCGAACCGATCAGCGTCGAGCGCGGAAAGCGTAACCGCGCGATGGTCGAACGCATCAACGCCGTACTCAAACTGCCGGCGATCGCCATCGATTACGACCGCGATGTCGTGCCGCTGTCGATGGCGCAGGAAGCGGGCAGCATCACCGAACGCCATCTCCTGTTCGCCGTGGCGAAGAAGATGAGCGCCCATTTCGGGCGTGGGCAGGCTGTCCTCGACTTCCTGAAGGATCAACTCGGCATCGAGGTGAGCGGCGGAGCGCGCGGTTTCCTGCTCGACGCATCCAACGAGATGTACGACTACGATCTGCTCAATGTGCTGAAGGCGCAGCTGGTCGAGCAGTTCTACATCCCCGCGACAAGCGAAGCGGTGCCGATCAAGGCTGTGGCCGACTTCTGTGCCGAGCACGGCATCGTGCTCGCTTACGCCTATCTCGGCGACGTCGGCGACTCGGTCACCGGCGACAAGAAGACGCAGAAGTTCGAGGACGATTTTCTCGACGACGTGTTTACGACGATCAAGCAACTCGGTTTCAAGGCCGTCACCTACATGGCGGCGCGCAACAGCAAGAAGCAGCTCGACCGCCTGCGCGCGATGTGCGTCGAGAATGAGATGTTCCAGATCAGCGGTGAAGACATCAACCAGCCGCGCCAGAAGTTCATCTGCGAGGCGATGCGCAATCCCGAGTTCGACAACCTCGTCGACGCGGCGTGGGCGTTGATCGGCCACGAGTTGAGCGCGACCGAAGGTCTGGCACGCGGCATGTTCTCGGCCGAGACGCTGGCGAAGATGCCGTCGCTCGATGCGCGCATCGAGTATTTCAAAAACTACGCGCTGCAGAACGCGGTCAAAAGCTGACCGTACATTTCAGCGCCTATTTCTGATCTCTCTTACGGATTCCAGTCATTTCCATGAATGCCCCTGAACAAGTCCAGCAACTGATCGAGATTTCCCGTCACTACGGCGTCGATAGCCGCTTCGTCATCGCCGGCGGCGGCAACACGTCGTACAAGAACGCGGAGAAACTGTGGGTGAAGGCGAGCGGATCGTCGCTGGCGACGATTACCGAGGACGGCTTTGCCGTGCTCGACCGCGAGAAGCTCAAGGTGCTCTCGGAGCGGACGTACAGCAGCGACAGCGCCGAGCGCGAGGAGCAGGTCAAGAACGACCTGGCTGCGGCGTGCATCAGCAAGGGGCGCCGTCCGTCGGTCGAAACGTCGATGCACAACGCCATCGACTACGCTTTCGTGATCCACCTGCACCCGACCGCGGTGAATGGCCTGATGTGCGCGAACAACGTCGAGAGCGATTTGCGCCGCCTGTTCGGTGAAAAGGCGCTCTACATCCCTTATACCGATCCGGGCTACGTGCTGTTCAAGTTCGTCGAGGATTCGATCAAGGCGTACCGCAAGGCGAACGGCGCCGAGCCGCAGGTGATCTGGCTGCAGAACCACGGCATCTTCGTCGCCGCCAATAGCACAGACGAAGTGAAGGCGATCTACACCGACGTGCTCGCGAAGCTCGAAGGCGCGGTCAAGGAGCCGCTGCCGGTCGGCGACGTTGAGCTCGCGCCGGCGATCTTGAAGACGATTCCCGGCCTGCGCATGCTGCTCTCAACGCAAGGCTTGAAGACGCTGAAGGTACGCGCCAACGCGCTGACCGCGTACTACAGCGAAAGCGAGGCGAACCAGAAGAAGATAGCGCGTCCGTTCACGCCGGATGCGATCGTCTACTGCAAGTCGAACGTGATCTTCATCAACGAGAGCGAGCCGGAAGCGATTCTCGCCCAGGCCAAGGAGGTGATTCCGGCCTTCACCGAGAAGTTCGGCTACCTGCCCAAGGTGATCGTGATCAAGGGCATCGGCCTCGTCGCTGTCGGCGACAACGCCGCGCAGTGCGACACCATTCTCGACGTTTTCGAGGATGCGATGAAGGTCGCCTGGCTCGCCGGTTCGTTCGGCGGTGAGCACCCGATGACGCAGGCTCAGATCGACTTCATCGATAACTGGGAAGTCGAAAACTATCGCCGTGCCGTTGCCGCCGGTGGTGCGCGCGGCCGCGCCGAGAACCGCACGATCATCGTCACCGGCGCCGCGCAGGGCTTTGGCGAAGGCATTGCACGCTGCCTGGCGCAGGAAGGCGCCAACATCGTCATCGCCGACATGAACGACGCAATCGGCAGCGAAACGGCCAAGCGCCTGACCGCGCTGGCCAAGAGCAACCGCGTGATCTTCGCCAAGACCAACGTTGCCGATCTCGCCAGCCTCGAACAGATGGCGCTGGCGACCGTCGCCCAGTTCGGCGCGATCGACTGCTTCGTCAGCAACGCCGGTGTCCTGCGCGCGGGCGGGCTCGACGACATGACGCCGGAGAACTTCGAGTTCGTCACCAAGATCAACTACGGCGCCTACTTCTACTGCGCCAAGGTGATCTCGCCGGTGATGAAGCTGCAGACGCGCTTCGCCAGCGCGGACTACTTTGCCGACATCATCCAGATCAACTCCAAGTCCGGCCTGCGCGGCAGCAAGGCGAACTTCGCCTACGCCGGCGGCAAGTTCGGCGGCATCGGCCTGACGCAGTCCTTCGCGCTCGAACTCGCGCCGTTCCGTATCAAGGTGAATTCCATCTGCCCGGGCAATTTCTACGAAGGCCCGCTGTGGAGCGACCCGGTGAACGGCCTCTTCGTGCAATACCTCAACGCCGGCAAAGTGCCGGGCGCGAAGACGGTTGAGGATGTGAAGGACTTCTATCTGGCGCAGGTGCCGATGAAGAAAGGCTGCTCGCCGGAGGATGTCACCAAGGGCGTGCTGTATCTGATGGATCAATGCGGAGAAACCGGCCAGGCGCTGCCCATCACCGGCGGCCAGGTCATGGTCAATTGATGTTGTAGGAGCGCAGCTTCGCTGCGCGATAACGGCGTCTCTTCGCAGAGCCTGCCCAATCGCCTGGTAAAACCGGGCTCCTACAAAACCCGCCGAACCGCTACCGCGACTCCTTGATCAAACGCCCGGACCCCGGTTGCACGGGCCGGGCGTTGT
>ERZ650312.453-NODE-453-length-22813-cov-7.112971_pt1 | contig 22813 bp, 16 predicted proteins | sample MGYA00376248_ERZ650312 | MGnify/ENA primary metagenome ERZ650312 (study PRJEB26733, sample SAMN07839316) | wastewater metagenome | biome: urban; feature: wastewater treatment plant; material: waste water | place: USA: North Carolina | collected 2016-07-28 ... | reverse complement strand
ATTTAATCAATAAGCCCCCTACTTCACATTTTAGAACCTATAGCCAACGGTCATCAGCAACTGATGGCGCTTGTTGTCAACCTTTGTTGCAGGAGCTGCATTCGCACCAAGCTCCTCCCAGGCTGCAAATGGATAGAAGTCACCATTCTGACAGCTGTACTGGTAAGCCACATCAATAGACAGCTTCTCGTAGTTGAAACCTACGCCGGCTGTAAATCGGTTAGTCGCCTTCCAGTTGGTATAATCTGTAGAGGTGGCGTAGATTGTTCCCTGAGAAGGAATAGTCTGGTCGCGGTCTGCGCTCTCCTTGAACATCGGAGAAACGTAATTATAACCCAGACGGAGCGCCAACATACTGACAGGCTTGTATTCCAGACCCAGCTTCAGCGTGCTCACGCCCTGCAACGACTGTTTGGTATGGTCATTCATGAGGTCATCGCTTGAACTGGTTTCATAATATTCGTCCCAATAACCATCATAATAACCGCCATCCTTCACACGATTATCCATGTGATTGTACCATGCATACTCGTAAGTAGCACCCAGGGCAAGATTGCTGCCAATGGTGTGACCCAAGCTGATACCCGTCTTCCAAGCCGTATTCAGACGATAATCGAGGCTGGAACTGTTCGTATTGCTAGCCTCAGCATAATTGCCCTTATCGTCCGTTATATTCTTGTCAACGAGTTCCAGGTCAGCTGTTCCATCCATCGACAAATCATAAAATACTGGCGAATTGACATAAGCACCAATACGGAAAGGAGAATCTTCTACCGGACGGAAGATAATACCCAGTTTTGCATCATAACCCGTACCCGTGATACGCTGGCTTTCCCAAGCTGTTCCGTAAGCCTCCTTATCAGCCACATAATTCTCTGTATAAACAGAATTGCTGCGGTAATGAACATCATGAATGCCCAAGGTGAAGCCCAACCATACGCGGTCGTTGAAACCTACGCTAATGTTGAAATCATATTCGCCTATGTAACCCTTCTGATACTGGCCAAAGAGGAACGAACGGCCATCGTAGGTCATCTGGTTTCCATTCTCGTCTTTGCCCATCAACGCATTATAGTTAGCATCTACCGCATTCCAAATCTGATCGCCTGCATCTTTACCATGTTTCTCATCCAATTCTTTAGCGTAAGCCGTCTTGGCAGAAGCCCATTTGGTTTGAGATGCTCCGTTGAGATAATTGGCTGCAGAAAGAATCTGAGAGAAATTTGTGCTCTTGTGATAGTTGAAACCGAAGTTGAGCTTTACATTCGAATCGCCATTTGTAGCAGCCCAAACGAAACCAATCTGGTCGAAACTAGGAACCGATTTCTTTCCGTCGAAGCCAAATGGAGTTTTATCGAAATTGAGTTCCGTATCAGCTCCAGGCTGAGCCACAACGCCAGCCGAGAAACTTGCCATGCTCTTTCTGAACAGACCCAAACCGGCAGGGTTGCTGGAAATGGTAGAAATATCTGCGCCCAAGGCTTCCATAGCTCCACCCATACCTACATAGCGTGCAGTACCCGTGAGGGAATTTTCTGCAAACTTAGTATCCTGATAAGTTTCCTGAGCCAACATTGGGGCTGACATGAGTCCCAATGAAGCCAGGAATAAATATTTTAAATTCTTCATAATCTCTTAATTCTTAAGGTCTTCATTCCCAGATGAAAGTTTTCATTTTCGAAAATTGTCTTCATCCTCAGAACAAAGCCCAAGCTATTAACTATAAACTATTAACTATAAGCTGAAAAGCGACTATCTTCTTCCACCAAAGCCGCCGCCACCTGAGCGACTGCCGCCTCCGAAGCTACCGCCTCCTCCGCCAAAGCTTCCACCACCGGAATGCGATCCGCCTCCGAAACTGGCTCCACTACGGTTTCCGAATCCGCCAAAGTTGCTGCGGTCGAAGTTGTTGGTATTATTATTGTTGCGAACGCTATTGTAACGGCCATTACCGTTGATGCGACCGCCGAAATTGCGGTTTCTGTTGCTTCGGTAAGTACTGTTGCCAGCATAGCCTTTATCGCCATTATAACGATAAGTTCTGCTTCCTGCATAACCGCCCGAATTGCGTCCACCATAGCTAACATGTCCGATTACCGGACCGCCCCAATACCAAGGATTGTAGTAGCCGCCCCAGCCATAATACCAAGGGTCGTACCAGCCACCATACCAGCCGCAGTAACCATAATACCATGGATCGTACCAAGGGTCGAACCAAGGATCATACCAGCCGGCATAATAGCCGTAGCGCCAAGGATTGTGCCAGCCCCACATGCGGCTGCGCCAGTAGTAAGGACCGTAACCATAATAATCGTAGAACCACGGATCATAGAATCCGTCCCATCGGCTCATCTCGCGTGTGCGTACGAAATCCTCATCCCTGTCAGCATACTTCTGGGCGAAGTAAGCATCATCATAAATGCTGTCTGGCGCCACACCCTTGCCCACATGGAACTGGATAATGTCGTTGCCCAGGGAATCTTTCCCTACATTCTCATAATGGCTGAAGATTCTGCCGCCCCGATTGTATTCATCTACCGAACGGTCGCTTCCGCTCCAAAACAGCCGATAAACACTATCTCTACGTGCCCGCTGTTCAGCATACTGGCGCTGGAGCAGAGCCCGTCTTTCAGCCTTTTCTTTGGCCTCCTTCTTCGGATTGAAGTAGAGGTCATCGTCCTGTGCCATCGAAGTGAGTGGCATCGCAGCTGCGATAAGGACTGCAAGAAGATACTTTCTTTTCATATTCTGTTCTCCTATTTATTTTTTCCATTTTTCTCTTTCCAGATCCATCATAAACCATCAGGAAAAATACTCCCGAAAGAGCCCTTTTCTGATTATATAATAATCTGAATGCAAAAATATTGCTTATCTTTATGCAAAAATACAGAATTTCCCTAAATAATTGTAGGTTTTCCCCTATTTTTTTATAATTTTGCAGAAGATTTAAAACAAATCTAGCTTTTTTGAACATTCGAAGGCGTTTTTAGACAAGAAATTAATACAAATTAAATATGAAATATTTAGTAGCAACATTCACAATTGAAACGACTGCCGACTTGATGCAGGACTGTCAGGATCTGCTTGCCGATGGTGCAGCCGAAGTCGGATTTGAATCTTTTGAAGAAACAGAAACCGGACTGAAAGCGTATGTGCAGAAAGAACTCTTCGACAAAGAGCTGCTGGATGACCGTCTTTCTGATTTCCCTATTGGGGATGCGGAAATTACCTACGAGGTGAAAGATGCAGAATACAAGGATTGGAACCAGGAATGGGAAGAACAGGGATTCGAACCAATTTATGTGGACAACCAGGTGGTGATTTACGATGCGAAACATCCCGAACTCTATCCCGATACGAGCAACAGACCCGACATGATAGAAATAGGTATTGAGGCGAAACTGGCGTTCGGAACAGGAAACCACGAAACCACACGCATGATCATTTCGCAGCTGCTCCACATGCCTATCAGAACCAAGCGCATCCTGGATTGCGGAACGGGTACGGGAATCCTTGCCCTCACCTGCTCAAAACTCGGAGCGAAAGACGTGGTAGGCTACGATATTGACGAGTGGAGCGTGGAAAATGCCAAGCATAATGCCGTGCTCAACGGCGTAACTAACATGGAAGTACTCTTTGGCAACAGTCAGGTAATCAACCACATCAGCGGCGTTTTCGACCTGGTTCTAGCCAACATCAACCGCAACATTCTGCTCGACGACATGCGCGCTTTCCGTAGCGTGATGAACATCGGCGGAACCCTGGTTCTGAGCGGCTTCTACGAAGAAGATATTCCTGTACTCCTGGAGAAAGCAGAAGAACTGGGAATGCATGAAATAAACAGACAGATTGACAACAATTGGGCCTGCCTTGTTTTAGGTTCATAAAGATTCTTTTCTGATTCTAAACATTCAGAACGAAAAATCTGAAATCAGAAATATCAGATTAAAACATACGAATAAAGGTTGGATTTTCGCATATTGCCAAAAGTCCAACCTTTATTCCATGAATTTCTTCTCATTATTATTGCTTCCTATGCAGAGCTGCTTGAGCTCATAATAACTGCCGTTGTAAATATTGAAATCTACGTAGCCTTTAATGCCCGGCAACTTGCCCACATCCGTATGCTGCCAGAACTTCCATTTGCCCTTATACTGAACCTTGTCAACATAATAGTGGGCTATCCAGTAAGGATAATCATCGAAGACAGGCGCACTCAGATATTGCTCCTTGAATTTATAATAGGTGTAGATGATAGGTTTAACATGATACTTATCCTCTACAATATGCAGCCAGGTAAGCACATCACGCTGGAAATCCTCCACACTCTTATCTGCCGGCTTATGTTCAATATCCAGTACCGGAGGCAAATCGCCATCCGTAAGATGAACCTGGTCTAGGAAATAATAAGCCTGTTCTCGGGCTGTCGACTTATTGCTCCAGAAATGATAAACACCCCGGATGAAACCGAAATCGCGAGCCTGATTAAAGTTCTCGCGGAAATTCTCATCGAGCCGTGAAGAACCTTCCGTACTCTTGATGATGACGAAGCGCACAGGACACCCCTTGATCATCGCATTCTTGAGCTGTTCCCAGTCTATCTTGCCCTGATAATGCGAAATGTCGATTCCATGAATCTCGTAACCTTCAGGATATTCAGCATCGCCATAAAGCGCACGCCATCGGAAACCAGTTGGCCCTACAAAGAAATGATAGAACAGAAAGACATAGAGCACGATAACCGCCGTTCCGCCTATCCACCACGCCCAACGGGGATAGCGTTGCAAAAAAGAAGACGAACGCCTTCTACCACGGGAGCCGCCACGCCGAGGAGTTTTCTTTCTCGCCATGGCACTCTTTTTCTGTGAAGAAGCCGTTCGTCTTGTTGACATATAAAAAAATATTTATTCTATTTTTTACTTAGCCTGCTCCAACTGGAGAGTCTTTGTGGTCTGGTCGCAAACCTCAGAAGGACCCCAGTACTGGATAGGACCTGGATAAACGTAAGCTGTTTCCTTAGCCCACTCATCGCGCTTAGAAGCGAAGAACTTGAATGGAGCGCCATCCAGCTCAACGAGAGCCTTGCGGATAACTGGCTTGTTAGCACCATTACGACGCTCGATGTTCATCATCATAGTGATTGGCACACCACCTGCAATCCACTCTGCTGCAGGAGCTGTTGTGTTCTTGATGATTGACATGTAACCGGTCTTGCCGTTAGCGATGAGGCGTGAAGCGTTGAAACCGAGTGAGTAGCAGTAGTCAGCATCGTAGTTAGAAGGAGCTGCGCAACGTCCCTCGTAACCGAAGAAGTGGTGCTGTGCAGAGAACTTACCAACAAACTTGCCTTCCTTCTTCCATGCAGCCAACTTCTCAGCTACCATGCGAGAAAGCAACTTCTCTGTCTCGATGAGAGAAACCTGTACGTTTCCGTGAGGGTCGCGGTCGAGGCAAAGCTGGCGAGCTACGTCAGCTGGCAAAGACTCCAATACTGCGAGGTTGTCCTTAGCGATGGCACCCTTAACGAATGCAATCTGCTCCTCAGCACTTGCAAACTCACGGCTCTCGCCTGTTGCAGGGTCTGTAAGAACCTCGTTCAATTCTGCGATGAGCTTCTTGATAGCTGGGATGAACTCGATCAGGCCCTCTGGGATGAGAACAGTACCGAAGTTGTTGCCCTCAGCAGCACGGTTAGCTACTGCAGTTGCAATATAAGTAACCACATCATCGAGTGACATTTCCTTAGCCTCTACCTCCTCAGAAATCAAGCAGATGTTTGGCTGAGTCTGGAGAGCGCACTCAAGAGCGATGTGAGATGCTGAACGACCCATCAGCTTGATGAAGTGCCAGTACTTACGTGCTGAGTTACAGTCGCGCTCGATGTTACCGATGAGCTCAGAATATGTCTTGCAGGCTGTATCGAAACCGAAAGAAGTCTCAATCTGCTCGTTCTTCAAGTCGCCGTCGATAGTCTTAGGGCAACCGATTACCTGTACGCCATACTTCTTGGCAGCATAGTATTCTGCGAGAACGCAAGCGTTGGTATTTGAGTCGTCACCACCGATGATGACAAGTGCCTTGATGCCGAGTTCACGAAGAATCTCAATACCCTTCTCAAACTGGTCTTCCTTCTCAAGCTTGGTACGTCCGGAACCGATGATGTCGAAACCACCAGTATTGCGGTATTCGTCCATGAGTTCAGAAGTAATCTCCATGTACTTATGGTCAACGAGACCACCAGGACCGAGGATGAAACCATAGAGCTTGTTAGCTGGGTTGAGAGACTTCACACCGTCGAAGAGACCAGAAATCACGTTGTGACCGCCAGGAGCCTGACCACCTGAGAGGATAACACCTACGTTGAAAGCAGGAAGTTCCTTAGCCTCACCTGCCTCGAATGTAATAACAGGCATTCCATAAGTGTTAGGGAACAACGCCTTGATTTCATCCTGATTACCTACTGACTGTGTTGCTGCACCTTCAACTGCCTTTACTGGGCCCTGGAGAGCCTTAGGCAATTTTGGCTGATAAGCAGCTCTTGCAATCTGCAATGCACTTTTTTCCATAATTCGTTTTTATTTTAATTAGTTGAAACTTCAAAAACATCTGCAAAAATAACTCTTTTCTGCGAGATACGGAAAGAAAAATGCTAAAAATGCGTTAATAGATACATTTTTTCCCAAAAAATGATGTTATTTCAAAGAAAATGATTATCTTTGAGCGATATTTTTAATTATTCATTAATTAGGAGAAAAGAATTATGGCTAATAAAAGAGATTTAAAGCGCACGATCAACTACATTACAAGCGAACTTTTCGCCGAAACAGTAGCTGCATCTTTGTATAATGGTAAGCCTACACAGGAAGATGTGGATGGCATTCTTTCAGCTATCGTCATGATCAACGGCGATTACATCAGCCGCGTGTCTCACCCGGAACCGGGAATCACGAAGGGTGAATATTATAAGAAACTCACAGTCGACTTCAACAAGCAGGTGAGCGAAATCATCGACCAGATTTCAAACCTGGCATAATCCTTTCATCATCAGAATCAGAAAATACACCTATTTATATATATGGTAAAAGGAATTTGTCAATGGATATTGTATAAGCGCTTGGGCTATAAGAAAATCATCACCCAGGAGCTTCCTGAAAAGTATATTATCTGCATGGCTCCGCACACCAGCAACTGGGATCTGATCCTAGGCCAGCTCTTTGCCCATGCTGAGGGAATCAAATGTAATTTCCTCATGAAAAAGGAATGGTTCTTCTGGCCGCTAGGTCCTATCTTCAGAAAGATGGGAGGTATTCCTGTGTGGAGAAGCAAACATACCAGCATGACGGATAATCTGGCTGCAGAAGCGGATAAGCGCAAGGCTTTCGGACTGTGCATTACGCCCGAAGGTACCCGCTCGCTCAACCCGGAATGGAAAAAGGGATTCTATTTCATAGCCCTCAAGGCGCATCTGCCTATCCATCTCTATGGGCTTGACTATGAGAAGAAGGTCATCCAATGCACCAGGCAGATTATCCCGTCAGGAGATGTTGACAAAGACATGCGTGAAATCAAGTTGTACTTCAAGGATTTCAAAGGAAAGAAACCGGAGAAGTTCACAATCGGAAATATTGATTAAACGTTAGAAGATAACGGTTTAGTCAGCTATTAAAGAAGGAGTATTCGTATAGTGAAACACCAAAACATAACATATTGTTTGATAAGCAGTTTGCTGTTAGCCGCTGGAGCTTCGCTTCAGGCTAACGGCAAATCGTTTTTTCCTATCTACGACGAGGCTAACAGCGGCGCATGGCAAGGCATAGATTATGATGGCGACCCATGGGTGTTTAATGTTTCCCGCCCTTATTTCGTTACGGCAGGACTACAGAACAGGCACCTTTCGCTATGGGCCTCGCACGGACGGTATTATTATGCCGACAGAGATGTATGGAAATGGCAACGCCCTAACCTGTTTTGCACAAACGAAGATCTCTTTACCCAAACCATCGTCGTGCCCTACCTCATCCCGATGCTCCAGAATGCGGGAGCCATCGTCTTCACACCCCGCGAAAGAGACTGGCAGACGAACGAAATCGTCATCGATAATGATGATGCTGTCAAGTCGGTTTATTATTTCGAAAAGGAGGCGAGCAAGCGATGGAAAAAATGCGATTCGCTCGGTTTTGCCAACCGCTACCGACTGAAAGATGGGGAAAATCCGTTCCGCATGGGAACCGTGAGACAGGCGAAGGCTACCAAGCGCAAGAAAACTAGCCAGGTAAGCTACCAGCCCCGTTTCAAGGAAGCCGGCAAATACGCAGTCTACGTAAGCTACCAGTCGCTCCCCAAGAGCGTGAGCGATGCAAAATACATCGTTTATCACAAGGGCGAAGCCACGGAGTTTTCCGTTAACCAGCGCATGGGCGGAGGCACCTGGGTTTACCTGGGCACCTTCGATTTCGACAAGGGCTGCAACGAGTTCAACCGCGTGGTCTGCACCAACAAGGCTTCACGCCGTGGAGTAGTAACTACAGATGCTGTCCGCTTTGGCGGCGGCATGGGAAACATAGAGCGTGGCGGTTACACCAGCGGATTGCCCCGTTGCCTGGAAGGAGCCAGATACTACGCCCAATGGGCTGGTGCTCCTTATAAGGTTTATGGAGGCAGAAAGGGAGAAAATGATTACGCCGACGACATCAACACCCGTTCGCTGATGACCAATTGGCTGGGCGGCGGTTCGGTTTACATGCCTGCCAAAAATGGCAAGCATGTGCCTATAGAACTCTCGCTGGCACTTCATAGTGATGCGGGTTACAATAAGGACGGAAAATCTACCGTTGGAGCCCTTGCTATCTGCACCACAGATTATAACGACGGAATACTGAACAGCGGAATCTCCAGATTCACATCCAAGGATTTCGCCAGGGCTTTGCGCGATAATCTCGTTACGGATCTGACGGCTCAGTTCGGAGAATTCGGCAAACGCTACCTATGGGACAGAAACTATTCTGAAACCCGTCTGCCGGAAGTTCCGTCGGCTATTCTCGAAATGCTTTCGCATCAGAATTTCCCTGACATGAGAATTGCTCAGGATCCGCTCGGAAAGTTCTATATCGCACGCTCCATCTACAAAACTATCCTGCGCTTCGTAAACAGCAATCATGGAACCCGATACGTGGTCCAGCCGCTGGCTCCGCAGAACTTCAGCGTTACGCAGAACCAAGGTGTTGCCCTACTCTCATGGACTGCCCAGCTGGACAAGACGGAACCATCTGCCCGCCCTACTTCTTACATTATTTATAAGGCTGAGGGACAAGGCGGTTTTGACAACGGAACCATCGTGAACACCACCCGCTGCCAGATGCAGCTGGAACCGGGCAAGCTTTACCATTTTAAGGTGGCTGCGGTTAATGCAGGAGGAGAAAGTTTCACCACCGAAACCCTCTCTGTGCTCTATAATCCTGCTGCCAGCAAGTCTGTGCTCATCGTAAACAATTTCCATCGCCTTGCCTCTCCGCAGGTCGTGGATGATGAGGAAAAGCAGGGATTTGACCTCAATCAGGATCCGGGCGTAAGCTACGGACTGACGGCGGGATGGAGCGGCAAGCAACAGGTGTTCGACAGAAGCAGAATGGGCAACGAAACCAGTTTCGGACTCGGTTTCAGCGGCAACGAAATGATTGGCAAGTTTGTGGCAGGCAACGACTTCAACTACGTTCAGGCGCATGCTACAAGTATTGCAGCTTCGGGCAAATATAATATTTCCAGCTGTTCGAGCGAAGTCATCGCCAGCGGCAGGGTTCAGATGAAGAACTATCAGGCAGTTGACCTCATCAACGGACTGGAGCGCCATGACGGCTATACTCACGCCTTCTTCAAGTCGTTCACGCCTGCCCTGCAGAACAGCATCAGGCAATACGCCAGCCAAGGCGGCAGAATCCTGATAAGCGGTTCTTACACCGGAAGCGACATGCAGACTGAAGAGGAACAGGCGTTCCTGAGCGATATTCTGAAACTCAGCTATGAGCCTACAGGTTCTACGGCCATCACCAGGGACATCAATCCCGAAGATTCAACCGTAACAGAACGAGACAGTATTGTCTACACTTCGCCTAACGTCAAGGGTTTAGGTCTGCAGTTCAGCTATTATAACGAGCTGAATGCCCAGCATTATGCGGCAACCCATCCCGAGATATTGAAACCGGTTGGCAATTACGCCTTCACGGCGATGCAATACGATACGGGAACGAGTGCGGCGGTTGCCTACAAGAGCACTACTTACCGCAGCTTCGTCATGGGATTCCCGCTGGAATGCATCATCGACGAAAGAACCCGCACCAGCGTGTTGCTCGGCATTCTCAAATTTCTGACAGATTAAATTAAAAGTAAAACAGATAAAAAATTTTAAGCTTATGTATAAGATTCAAGCCAACCAGTCTGGCACTCGCTCTATCGAAGTGAGCGACCAGCATTTAGAGACCATCGAAAAGTATCAGTTACTCCGCAACCTCGTAGACAGCAACGGCATTATCGACGAGGAAGTGCTCGATAAACTGAAACTTAATGTGCGTTCACTCCTCGAGAGCAGCGACATCAAGGATAAGGAGTTGCTCGATCTCTGTCTCGACGTCATCTACAATCAGAACATGAAGGCGCTCGGTCTTCACAACCTCGTTCTGCTCTACGTAGACTGGAAAGACAAGAAGCAGGCTGAGGCTGCAGCTGATGCAGAACCAGACGCAGTAAATGATTAAAAAATATTGAATGGATTATAAGTTAACAGATTTCTTACCTACCACCAAGAAAGAATGCGAGTTGCGCGGATGGGACGAACTCGACGTCATCCTCTTTTCAGGAGATGCTTACGTTGACCACCCATCCTTCGGCCCTGCCATCCTCGGACGAATACTGGAAGCCAACGGCTATCGGGTAGCCATCGTTCCCCAGCCCGACTGGCACGGCGATTTCCGAGACTTCAAGAAACTCGGTCGCCCTCGCCTCTTCTTTGGTGTTTCTCCGGGTGCCATGGACTCGATGGTGAACCGCTACACGGCCAACCGCCGCATGCGTAGCGAGGACGCTTTCAGTCCCGACTCCCGCCACGACATGCGCCCCGACTATCCATCTATCGTCTATACGCAGATACTGAAGAAACTCTTTCCCGACGTACCTGTAGCACTAGGCGGTATTGAGGCTTCGTTGCGCCGCATCAGCCACTACGACTATTGGAAAGACGAGCTCCGCAAGTGCATTCTCTGCGATTCGGGCGCCGACCTCATTCTCTACGGAATGGGCGAACGTTCTATCGTTGAACTGGCCAATGCCTTTGCAGAAGGCAAGACGCTTAGCCAAATCCACGAAATGCCGCAGGTGGTTTTCTACTGCAAGGAAAGTGAGATTCCGGGCGGTTTCAAGGACGATGACATCATCCTCCACAGCCACGAAGAATGTCTCCACAACAAGAAGGGACAGGCTGAGAACGTGCGCCATCTGGAGGAAGAAGCCAACAAGATGCATGCTCAGCGCATGATTCAGGAAGTTGACGGCAAATATGTAGTGGTGAATCCGCCTTTCCCGCTGATGACTACCGCGGAACTGGATGCGGCTTTCGACCTGCCTTATACGCGTTTGCCTCATCCTAAATACAAGGGCAAGACCATTCCTGCCTACGAGATGATCAAGTTCTCCGTGAACCTTCATCGTGGCTGTTTCGGCGGCTGTTCTTTCTGCACCATTTCTGCCCATCAGGGTAAATTCGTGGTTTGCCGCAGCAAGGAGAGCATTCTGAAGGAGGTGAAGAAAATCATCCAGATGCCTGATTTCAAGGGCTATCTGAGCGATTTGGGCGGTCCTTCTGCCAACATGTACGGAATGCACGGCAAGAATCAGAAAGCCTGCGAAGTGTGCAAGCGCCCGTCGTGTGTAAACCCTCAGATTTGTCCGAACCTCAATACCGACCACAGCAAGCTTCTGGAGATTTATCATGCTGTAGATGCTTTGCCGGGAATCAAGAAGAGTTTCATTGGTAGTGGTGTGCGTTACGACCTTCTGCTGCATAAGAGCAAGGACGAAAAGGTGAATCAGGCGGCTAGAGAATACACGCGCGAACTGATTACCAAGCACGTGAGCGGCCGACTGAAGGTGGCTCCCGAACATACGAGTCCGGAGGTTTTGAAGTTCATGCGCAAGCCATCGTTCGACCTCTTCTACGAGTTCAAGCGCATCTTCGACAAGATCAACAAGGAAGAAGGTCTGAACCAGCAGATCATTCCTTACTTCATCAGTTCGCATCCGGGCTGTCATGAAGAAGACATGGCCGAACTTGCCGTCATTACGAAGGGACTGGATTTCCATCTGGAGCAGGTGCAGGATTTCACCCCTACTCCTATGACCATTTCTACCGAGACCTGGTACACGGGTTACGATCCTTACACCCTGGAGCCGGTCTTCAGCGCCAAGACTCAGAAAGAGAAGCTTGCCCAGCGCATGTTCTTCTTCTGGTACAAGCCTGAAGAGCGCCGCGCCATCGAGAGTGAACTTCGCCGGATAGGCAGAGCCGACCTCATCGACAAACTCTACGACAGGAAGAGCATGGGTGGCAGTTTCAAGGGTAAGAAGACGCATTATGACGATAAGGCGATAGGTTCTACATACGATAATCCTGGTGTAGGAAAAGGTGCTAAAGGCAAGCGTGGAACTGGCAGAAATGCGTCTGACCGCTATGCACCAAAGGGTTTCGGAAATGTAGGCTGCTATGATGAAGATAAATATCTGAACGAAGGCCGCCCATTAAGCGGAGGTGCCGGCTTCTTCAAGAACAAGAAGAAAAAGAGCTTCAACCCTAATTTCGACAACGACAACCACAGTCGCAAGAACCGCTACAACAGCGGGGATAAGAACGAACGCGGCGGCCGTGGAAATCAAGGAAGAAATGAAGGTAGAGGCAGAAGAAGATAAATGCTAAAAAGAGGGTGAATCATATATTTATGACTCACCCTCTTTCATATTATATACTGAACTTTCCCAAAATAATTTAGTACTGTCTCAAAGCACCGAGTAATTCAGCATTCTCGCTCTTGTTTCCTATCGTAATTCTCAGACAGTTGCCACACAACTGAACCTTGTTGCGGTTTCTTACGATAATGCCTTGTGCCACCAGATAATTATAGATGGCATTGGCGTCGGTCATTTTAGCCAGGAAGAAGTTTGCATCAGTAGGATAAACCTTCTCGCAGATAGGCAGATCCAGGAATGCAGCCATTACCTTAGAACGCTCCTGCAGGATGTTCTTCACCCATTCGTCAACCTTCAGCGGATTCTTCATCACTTCCAGCGCATGCTCCTGAGTAAGCAGATTGACGTTATAAGGATATTTCACCTTATTGAATATGTCAACAATCTCCTTGCTCGCAAAAGCCATTCCCAAACGGAGGGCTGCACAGCCCCATGCCTTACTCATGGTGTTGAGCACAATCATGTTGGGAAATCTGTCGAGCACGCTGCGGAATGTGCGCTCCGAAGAGAAATCGCTGTAGGCTTCGTCGATGATGACAATACCCTGGAATTTCTGCAACACCTCTACGATTGCCTCGCGGTTGATGTGATTGCCCGTAGGATTGTTCGGACTGCAGAACCAGATAACCTTTGTCTGTTCATCGCAGGCTGCCAGCAGTTTTCCGGCAGAAATCTGATAATTTTCATCAAGCAATACAGAACGATACTCCACATCGTTGATGTCTGCACAAACTTCATACATTCCGTAAGTAGGTGCAATCGCTACTACATTATCCTTGCCCGGGCGGCAGAATACACGGTAAACCAAATCGATGGCCTCGTCGGAACCGTTGCCCAGGAAGATTTTCTCTTCAGCCACACCCTTAATCTTGCTGATCTGCTTCTTCAGTTCAACCTGCAGCGGATCAGGATAGCGATTGTAAGGGTCATTATATGGATTTTCGTTGGCATCGAGGAAGACGCGGGCATTTCTGCCTGCAAACTCCGTACGGGCGCAACTGTAAGGTGCCAGATTCCAGATGTTCTCTCGGCACAAATCTTTCAATTCTTTCATTTTTCTTTCAAAAGCTATTAAGAAGTATTTTTACAACTTCCCGTTTCACCCTATTGTTTCAAACTGTTCACTCTCAGTCTCATCGCATTGGCATGAGCTTCCAATTGCTCATTTTCCGCCATGGTCACTACAGCATTTCCAATGTTACGAATACCTTCTTCTGTAAGATGCTGGAAGGTGATTTTGCGATTATAACTGTCCAGGTTCACTCCGTTGTAAGCCAAAGCATAACCATGGGTTGGCAAGGTATGGTTCGTACCGCTTGCATAGTCGCCTGCACTTTCGCACGCATAGTTTCCGAGGAATACACTACCTGCATTCACAACTTTTTCTGCCAGCTGCTCGTAATCGGCTGTGGCGATAATCAGATGCTCCGGCGCATAAGTATTACAGAGGTCGATTGCCTCCTCTTCGGTCTTCACGAGGATAAACTTAGAATTGTCTAACGAGGTCTGTGCCATCTCCTTACGTGGCAAACGTTCAAGTTGTACTTCAACTTCATTCTTTACATCATCCAACACCTTTTCAGATGTAGTAATGAAGAAAACCTGAGAATCGAAACCATGTTCAGCCTGCGACAACAGGTCGGCAGCAGCAAACACAGGGTTGGCTGTTTCGTCGGCAATAAGACAAACTTCAGACGGACCGGCAGGCATGTCTATAGCCACATCGTGCAGGGAAACCTGCTGCTTGGCAGCCATGACAAACTGGTTGCCCGGACCGAAAATCTTATAAACCTTAGGCACGCTCTCCGTACCGTAAGCCATGGCTCCGATAGCCTGAACGCCACCCGCCTTAAAGATCTTGCTTACGCCCGCAATCTTTGCCGCCATGAGGATAGCCGGGTTCACCTTGCCCTCTTTATTAGGAGGAGTACACAGTACTATTTCTTTACATCCCGCAATCTTGGCAGGAGTAGCCAGCATCAGAACGGTGCTAAAGAGAGGAGCAGTACCTCCCGGGATATACAATCCCACCTTCTCTATAGCCACACTCTTCTGCCAGCAGGTTACACCAGGGCAAGTTTCAACCTTTACACCATCAAACTTCTGGCTATGATGGAATGCGGCAATGTTATGATGGGCGAGGTGCAAAGCGTCTTTCAGTTCTTGAGAAACCATTTTCTCTGCCTCTTCGATTTCAGCTTCAGTCACAGCCAAAGAATCGAGATGGGCATGATCAAACTTCTCCTCGTAACGCTTCACGGCTTCGTCGCCATGGTTTTTCACATCGTCGAGTACACCTTGTACGGTCGCATTCAACTGCGATACATCCAGGTGTGGGCGTTCTACAATCTCGCTCCATTCCTCCTTTGCAGGATACTTTATTACCTTCATTCCTTATTATACTTTGAAATTTATTAATACATTGAACTTTGCAAACAGTTCAATGTTACAATATCATCTTCTCGATTGGTGTTACCAGGATGCCCTGTGCACCGAGTTCCTTCAACTTGCCTATGATTTCCCAGAAACGCTTCTCATCGAGCACGGTGTGGATAGAGCACCATTCCTCATCAGCCAATGGGATAATCGTAGGACTCTTGATGCCTGGCAATACTTCTGTAATCTCCTGAACCTTTGCCTTAGGAGCATTCATCATCACGTACTTCTTGTCCTGTGCAGAACGTACAGCCTCGAAGCGGAACAGCATCTCGTTCAGAATCTCATGCTTCTCCTCGTCCATGTTCCAGTTGCCGATGAGCAGAGCCTCGCTCTTCATCACCACCTCAACCTCAGCAAGATTGTTGCTGACCAGAGTAGAACCTGAACTTACAATATCGAAAATACCGTCAGCCAAACCGATGCCCGGACTGATTTCTACAGAACCCGTAATGACATGGATGTCGGCATTGATGTTGTTCTTCTTCATAAACTTGCGCAGGATGTTAGGGTAAGAAGTAGCAATCTTCTTGCCGTTGAACCATTGCAATCCCGGATAATCAATCTTCTTAGGAATGGCGAGGCTCAGGCGGCACTTGCTGAAACCCAGACGGTCAATAATCTGCGCATTCTCTCCACGCTCAACAAACTCGTTCTCGCCCACGATTCCGATATCTGCCACACCAGAGGCTACGCTCTGAGGAATATCATCATCACGAAGGTAGAGAACCTCGAGAGGAAAGTTGCTTGACTGCACCAGAAGGGTGCGTTTAGAGGCGCTTACTTTGATGTCAGCCTCTGCTAAAAGATTCATGGTGTCGTCGAAAAGACGACCCTTGCTTTGTACTGCTATTCGTAACATATTTCTATATTTTGTTTGAAAAACATTGCAAAAGTACATATTTTTATTAGAATAAACAAATAATTTCTCACTTATGTGCAAAATATTTCGTACTTTTGCAGCTGAAATGAAGAATAAAGGATATTTATACGCATTATATGCACTATTTTTGCTCGCTGCCTGTGCCGACAAGAAACCGCAGCAGGAGCTTACGCCATGGGGAACTCCTGTAGGCGAAATGGAGCATGCTGACAACTCTGATGGGGCTGATGGTGATGAAAAGAAACCTGCTTCAACCAGCAAGGGGCTTTCGCTCGAAGATATTCAGGCCAATGGTGAGCTCATCATGCTTACCGTTAACGGCCCTACTACCTATTATGATTACCACAGCCACGGAATGGGACTGCAATATCTGCTCTGCGAGAAGTTTGCCCAGCAGATCGGCGTGTCGTTACGCGTAGAAGAATGTAAGGATACGGCTGAAATGGTGCGCAAACTGGAGAAGGGAGAAGGTGATGTGATTGCCGTGCCCCTACCCCGAAAACAGACCAGAGGCAACCTGCTGTTCTGTGGTGTTACGCCCGACAGTACCCGAACCCAATGGGCTGTGCAGAACGGTAACAAGAGTCTTGCCGACACCCTGAACGGCTGGTTTAAGCCTAAGCTGATTGCTCAGGTCAAGCAGGAAGAATCGTGGCTGCTTTCTTCTGCCAGCGTGCGCCGCCACGTTTATTCACCATTTCTGAACCGTTCTAAGGGTGTTATTTCCCGCTACGACCACCTCTTCCAGCGCTATAGCGGAACGGCTCGCATGGACTGGCGTCTGATGGCTGCCCAATGTTATCAGGAGAGCTGTTTTGACCCGAATGCGAAGTCATGGGCTGGAGCTTGCGGACTGATGCAGATTATGCCAGGCACGGCTGCCCATCTGGGTTTGCCGATGAGCATGATTCATGAACCTGAGGCGAATGTGGCTGCGGCAGCCAGATATATGGCGGAACTGCAGGGGCATTTTTCTGACGTGGGCGACCCGTCCCAGCGCATGCTTTTTGCCCTTGCTTCTTATAATGGTGGCTATTTCCACATCAGAGATGCGATGTCGCTGGCTCGCAAACATGGTCAGAATCCGCACAATTGGGGCGTAATTCGCGATTATATTCTGCGCCTTTCTCAACCGGCTTATTACACAGACCCGGTGGTGAAATACGGTTACATGCGAGGCACGGAGACGGTAGATTATGTGGATAGAATCAGAGCCCGCTGGGGTGAATACAGCGGTGGTTCAGGCTTCCATGAGAGTCTTCGTGGCAGCGGTATGGGCAGCGGTTCCTTCCATGGAGCCCCTGTTAAATCCAAGCGCCACTACCAGAATAAGTATCATATATAATATAAATAGGTACTGAAAACGATGAGGAAAGGTATATTTGGGGCTCAATTTACTCTGATTTCTTGCAAAATTTGGAGATAAGAGCCCCAAATATACCAAATAACGTGGATGTGAGTTTGCGTTCTTTTATAGGGCGTTTGTATTGTTTTGTAAAGAAAAATACAAGATACTAAAATGTCGTTATATCATCTTCTACAACGATTAAAAGGAGTGTTTATATATATGTATGTATAATATCCTTACTACAGAAAATAGTAACGGAAATGATGCGAAAATCAGCAGTTTTTTTGCGTTTTAGAAGATAAAATGCAAAATATGGAGGTTAGGAAGATGTTTTACCCCCTCTAGTATGGGCAAAAAATGCCCCTCCTCGGACTCTAAATCATGCTCTAAAGGTAGGTATTTTTGACAAAAATAGAAGAAATGATAGCTGAACTCTGCCCTAATGGTGTAGAGTGTTGGAACAGTCTGGGAGACTGTTCCAAGTGGGAAATAAGGAAAGGCAAAAGCCTTTCTACTTTCGTAGTTGGGGGAGGTTTAGGGTGACTTACATTGCTGATTTAATCAAAGAACATTGCCCAAACGGGGTAGAATGGAAAGAGTTGGGGGAAGTGTGTGTTGTAAAAACAGGTCAGCAAATAAATAAAACTTTTATTCAAAACAATTTAGGGAGATATCCTGTTGTGAACAGTGGTAAGGAACCTTTAGGGTTTGTCAATGTATATAATACAGAGGATGATCCAATTGGAATTACTTCACGAGGTGCAGGTGTTGGCTATGTTTCTTGGAATGAAGGGAAATATTTTAGAGGAAATTTGAACTATTCCTCTACAATAAAGGATAGCAATGTAATATTACCTAAATTTCTCTACTATTTCTTAAAAAACAGTTTTAAAGCTATTGAAAATTTATGTACTTTTGAAGGAATTCCTGCACTTAATAAGTCTAACCTTGAAATGTTAAAAATCCCAATTCCTCCTCTAAAAATTCAAGAAGAAATCGTGCAAATACTTGACAAATTCACGGAATATGTTACAGAATTGACCGCAGAATTGACCCTCCGACAGAAGCAATATAATTATTTTAGAGATTATTTATTGAACTTTGATAGTGATAGTTCGGGGGGGGCGAACAATAAAGTTTATCAGGTTGAGTGGAAAACGCTGGGGGAGATATTAATCAAGGGACGTGGAACAAAAGTTACTGCTGGACAAATGAAAGAGTTACATAAGGATGGCGCTCCTATTCGGATTTTTGCAGGTGGAAAGACCTTCGCTGATGTGGATTATGGTGATATTCCTGAGAAAGATGTTCATCACGAAGAGGCAATCATCGTTAAATCCCGTGGAATTATTGACTTTGAATACTATACAAAACCATTTAGTTTTAAAAATGAATTTTGGTCATATAGTTCTGACAGCGATGATGTAAATTTACGGTATGTTTATCATTATCTAAATCATAACAAATCACATTTCCAGCATATTGCTGGTAATATGCAGATGCCACAAATTTCAAGTAATGATACTGAGAAATATAAAATACCATTGCCTACGAAAACGGTTCAATCCCGTATCGTCCAAGTCCTCGATAACTTTGATACGGTTTGTAACGACTTAAATATCGGACTGCCCAAAGAGATTGAACTGCGTCAAAAACAGTATGAATATTTTAGAGAAAAACTCTTGACATTCACCGCCGAAGGCGTGTATCCTGGACAGTGGACAGTGAGCGGGGACCGTCCGACCTAATTCGCCTCTTGAACTGGGTCTTTGGCCCTATCCGAGTGCAGTTGGGGGCAATTTGCGACTTCACGCGAGGAAACGGTCTCCAAAAGAAAGATTTTACGGAGGAAGGTTTCCCAGTTATCCATTATGGTCAAATCTACACAAGATACGGCTTTTCAACCAAAGATACCGTTTCTTTTACCAGTCAAACTGTCTTTGATAAGCTGAAAAAAGCCCAGTCAAATGACATCGTTATGGCAACAACATCAGAAAATGTTGAGGATGTTGGCAAGGCGGTTGTTTGGGAAGGAGAGGAAGTAATCGGGGTGTCAGGTGATTCTTACATCATTCAAACATCGCAAAATGCCAGATACCTAAACTATTTCTTTAAATCCGTCCACTTCCAAAGTCAGAAGGAAAAGAAAGTCACTGGAACAAAGGTTATTCGTATCAATGCTAAGGATATGGAGAAATTTGTTATCAATATCCCTTCACTTGAAGACCAATCCCACATTGTCTCCGTTCTCGACGCCTTTGACACCCTGACCAACTCGATTGCAGAAGGCCTGCCAAAAGAAATTGAACTGCGGCAGAAGCAGTATGAGTTTTTTAGGGAACAATTGCTTAGTTTTTAATATTGTCATGTTTATAAGGAGTAACCATGTCCGAATTCATTCAAACAGATCCGATTATCGAATCCAATAACTTTATCGTTTTGGACAAGTATGTGAAGTCAGTACAGCCTAGTCACTACCAGACGGAGGCTGATTTGGAGAAAGAGCTGATTAGGGATTTGCGGCAGCAGGGCTATGAGTATCTGAATTACATCACTACCCCTGAGGCCCTCTTGGGCAATCTCCGTACACAGATGGAAAGCCTTAATCAGGTGGTCTTTACAGATGCGGAGTGGGTGCGGTTTTTGGATGAATATCTGAATAAACCCAGTGAAAGTCTGATTGATCGGACGCGAAAGCTGCACGATGACTATATCTACGACTTTATCTTTGATGACGGGCATATTCAAAATATCTATCTCTGGGATAAGAAGAATATCAGCCGCAACAAGGTGCAGGTCATCAATCAGATGACGCAAACGGGGTCCAGTGCCAACCGCTATGATGTGACCATCTTGGTCAACGGTCTGCCCTTGGTGCAAATTGAGCTGAAAAAAAGAGGCGTAGCTATTCGGGAAGCCTTTAACCAAGTGCATCGTTACAGCAAGGAAAGTTTCAACGAAGAAAACTCCCTCTTTAAGTATCTCCAGCTCTTTGTCATTTCAAATGGGACAGATAGCCGCTATTTTGCCAATACCACCAAGCGGGATAAGAACTCCTTTGAGTTTACCATGAACTGGGCCCTGAAAAACAACGACCCAATTAAGGATTTGAAGGACTTTACAGCAACCTTTCTCAGTAAAATCACCCTGCTCAATGTCTTAATCCATTATTCGGTCTTTGATACCAGTAATACGCTGCTCATCATGCGGCCCTATCAGATTGCGGCAACGGAGCGCATCATATGGAAAATCCGCTCTGCCATTGCTTCCAAAACCAAGAGTGGCCCTCATACAGGGGGCTACATCTGGCATACGACAGGGTCTGGCAAGACCTTGACCAGTTTCAAGGCAGCAAGGCTTGCGACGGAGATGGACGAGGTGGACAAGGTCTTTTTCGTGGTTGACCGAAAGGACTTGGACTACCAAACCATGAAGGAATACCAGCGTTTCTCACCAGACTCGGTCAATGGTTCCAACAGTACTGCTGGGCTCAAGCGAAATATCGAAAAAGATGACAACAAAATCGTTGTGACCACCATCCAAAAACTCAACAATTTCATGAGCAGTGAGCAGCAGCATGAGATTTATGACAAGCAGGTGGTCTTCATCTTTGATGAGTGCCACCGGTCGCAATTTGGCGAGGCCCAAAAACGTTTGAAACAGAAGTTCAAGAAATATTGTCAGTTTGGCTTTACAGGGACGCCGATTAAGGTGGAAAATGCCTTGGGGTCTGAAACAACGGCTTCTGTCTTTGGTAGCGAGCTTCATTCTTATGTCATTACAGATGCCATTCGGGATCAGAAGGTCTTGAAATTCATGGTGGATTATAATGATGTCCGCCCTCAATTTAAGGACTACGAAACTGAGCAGGATTTGGCCAAGCTGAGCGCTGCTGAAACCAAGAAAGCTCTTCTGCATCCAACACGGATTTCAGAGATTTCAAGCTATATCTTGGAGCATTTCAATCAAAAGACACACCGACAATCAGGAAAAGGCTTCAATGCCATGTTTGCGGTGTCCAGTGTTGATGCAGCCAAGGCCTATTATCAGGAGTTGCAGAAGCAGCAGGAAGGCCGGGACAAACCGCTAAAAATTGCGACCATTTTCTCCTTTGCGGCCAACGAGGCCCAGTCAGCCATCGGTGAGATTGATGATGAAACCTTTAGTCCAACAGATTTGCCTGATGTCAGCAGCAAGGAATTTTTAAGCCGCTGTGTAGATGACTACAATCGGTTGTTTCAGACCAGCTACACCATCAACGGTAATGATTTTCAAAATTATTATCGTGATTTGGCTAAGCGCGTGAAGACGCGTGAAGTGGATCTGCTGATTGTGGTGGGCATGTTCCTGACAGGTTTTGATGCGCCGACTCTCAACACTCTCTTTGTTGATAAAAACCTGCGTTATCATGGGCTGATTCAGGCCTTCTCACGGACCAATCGGATTTATGATGCGACCAAATCCTTCGGGAATATTGTGACCTTTCGCGATTTGGAACAGGCAACGACCGATGCCATTAAACTTTTTGGGAAAACAGAAACGGCAGAGGTACTGCTGGAACGCTCCTATCAGGATTACCTGAATGGGTATGTGGACGCTGGAGAGGAACAGGCAGGTTATCTAGCGGTTGTTCAGGAGTTGCAGGAACGTTTCCCAGAACCCAGTGAAATTGTCAAAGAGAGTGATAAAAAAGCTTTTGTGGACTTATTTGGGAAGTTTTTGAAGTTGGACAACATTCTTCAGAATTATGACGACTTTGTGAGTTTGCGGGCCCTGCAAGAACTTGATGTTGACAATCCAGAGGAAGTGGCAGCATTCCAAGCCAAGTACCACATGGATGAGGCGACTATGGCTGACTTATCTCAGCTGACCTTGCCAATCGTGCGAGAAATTCAGGACTATCGTTCCGCCTACAATGACATCAGGGATTGGTACACCAATGAACGCCGCAATCAGCAAGACAGTCAGTCACAGGTAGATTGGGATTCCGTTGTCTTCGAAGTTGAGCTGCTCAAATCTCAAGAAATCAATCTGGACTATATTTTGGAACTGATTTTTGAAACCAATAAAAAAGTTTCAGATAAGGATGTCTTGATTGAGGAAATTTCACGCACTATCCGCGCCAGTCTTGGAAATCG
>ERZ650312.451-NODE-451-length-22848-cov-7.607643_pt1 | contig 22848 bp, 17 predicted proteins | sample MGYA00376248_ERZ650312 | MGnify/ENA primary metagenome ERZ650312 (study PRJEB26733, sample SAMN07839316) | wastewater metagenome | biome: urban; feature: wastewater treatment plant; material: waste water | place: USA: North Carolina | collected 2016-07-28 ... | reverse complement strand
CAGCATCGACCCCGCCGAAATTATTCTGCTGATGCAAACCAACAAAAACTACCGCCTCGCCGGGCCGGATAAATTGCGGGTAAACGCGGTGATGGAAGATGTGGAAACACGCATTCAAACGGTGAAGGCGGTGTTGAAGAAATTGCAGGGGAAGTGAGTGTGCTTGAATGATAAAGGCCGTCTGAAAATATGTTCGGACGGCCAAGAAAGTTGAAGCAGGCCGTAGGTACGATTAGCCGCGCTTTTACGGCGTAATCGTACGCATGAAAATCCACACAGCATAAAATACAAAAGCACCTAAAAGCTTTCAAACGGCCACGGATTCGGATTTCAAGTGGTGGCTCGAATACTTGCCCCCGACATTTGCCGTAGGAATCATACCGACGATTACGCTTTGTTTTAACAAAACTAATCGTAACTACGCAGCCGCAAACAAGCATCGGATTTTCAAATCCGGCCTGCGCACTATCATTGTGTCAACAATCGGCATACACTATTCCCATCCGCTTATCCACGCCGAAAGGAAACCCGCCATGTTTGCCAAACACACCGCCCGCTTTGCCACGCTTGCCGCTGCTGCCCTACTCGCAGCCTGCCAACCCGATGCCCAAAGCCAACAAAACGCCGCCAGCGGCACAAATCATGCAGCCGCAGTTTACAACGTGGGCATGAATGCCAATTTCGCGCCGTTTGAATTCACCGACAGCGCAGGAAACGTGCACGGCTTTGATGTGGATTTGATGAATGCCATTGCCAAGGCGGGTGATTTGAATATCCGCTATAAAAACCAGCCGTGGGACGGCCTTTTTGCTTCGCTGAAAAGCAAAGACAACGATATTCTGATTTCCGGCATCACCATCACCGATGAGCGCCGCCAAACCATGGCATTCAGCCGGCCTTATTTTGAGGTGAAACAAGTGGTGTTGGTTTCAGACGGCCAAAATATCCAATCGGTTAACGATTTGACTAAATTAGACAAAATCGCGGTGAGCACAGGCACCACGGGCGATTATGCGGCGCAAAAGCTTTTTGGTGCCACCAGCCCGAAAGTAGCGCGTTTTGAAAACCTGCCGCTCACCATCAAAGCGCTGGAAACCGGCGGCGCGCAGGCGATGATCAGCGACAGCGCGGTGGTGGGCAATTATGTGAAAAACAACAGCAAGCAAAATTTCACCGTCATCGATGTGCCCGATTTCCCGGTGGAAGAATACGGCATCGCCCTGCGCCCGGAAGACACAGAATTGCTGGCAAAAATCGATGATGCCTTGCAGAAAGTGCGCGACAGCGGCGAATATGAGGCTATTTCCAAAAAATATTTTGCACATTAAAGTTGAAAGCTGTTTTGCTTAAAGCCGCTTTGTTTACAAACCAAAGGCCGTCTGAAAAAATATTCAGACGGCCTTTGGTTTGCCATGCTTGCAAAACGTGTTTTTCAAACCGGCATCAGCCAAATTCCTGTTGCGTCACGCAGTGAATGCCGCCGCCGCCGATGGCAATCCAATCGATATTCATGGCAACGATTTCCCGATCGGGATACCAAAGCTGCAATTTTTCTTTGGCGGCGGCATCGGTGTGTGCATCGCCGAATTCCGGCACAATCACGCCGCCGTTGCAGGCATAGTAATTGATGTAGCTGGCGGCAAAATCGGGAAATTCATCGGTATCCACGCGCACGGATTGCGGGTTGTCGAGAATATTCGCTTCATTTAATTCGAAATGCTCGGCCAATGCCGCAGCCGTTTGGCGGGTGATGATGTGGTCGGGCTTGGTGCTATTGTGTTCCCGATTGATCAACACGGTTTGCCCGTTGATATATTTGGCATAAAAGTCGATGTGTGAATCGGTGATGTCGGCATCTTTCATGCCGGGCAGCCAAATAATGTGCTCGATGCCCAAAAATCGCGCCAAGGCTTTTTCGCATTCGGCTTTGCTCATGCCCGGATTGCGGTTGTCGTTGAGAATGCAGCTTTCGTTTAAAATCGCGTTGCCGCGCCCGTCCACTTCCAGCGCACCGCCTTCCAAGCAGATGTCGGCGCGAACCAGCGGCACGCCGGCGGCCTCAGCCATAATGGCGGGCGCATGCGCATCTTGCCGGTGCGCCTGCTTGTTGCCCCAGCCGTTGAAATTGAAGTTCACGGCGGTTTTCTCGCCGCTGTGGCTGTTTTTCACAAAAACCGCGCCGCTGTCGCGCAGCCAGATATCGTCGAGCGCCGCTTCGATGTATTCCACATCGCTGCCCATCAGGTTTTTGGCCTGCACCATTTCTTCCGGCCGCACCAATATTTTCACCGGCTCGAAGCGGGCGATGTTTAACGCCAAGCGGCTGATATTGGCTTGAATGGCGGCGGTGATGCGCAGGTCTTGCCACACGGCATGGTTGGCGCAAAATGAGAGCCAAGTGGCATGATGGCGCTCGTGCTCGCTAGGGTAGCAATATTGCATATATTATCCGTAAAAAGTGCCCGAAGTGGCGGCGCCGATTCTAGGGGCGGCTTATTGATACGTCAAGCGCGGCAGGCCGGGTGAATATGCCTTTCGCATCAAAATTACATGCAATTACTTTTATTCACACAAAAGGCCGTCTGAAAGCTCTAAAGCGTTCAGACGGCCTTTTTTATCAGGCTTACAGTTCGATTACAAAGCTGCCAATGCCGAATTGTAGTCCGGCTCTTGCGCGATTTCGGGCACCAATTCGCTATAAAGCACTTGATTGTGTTCATCGAGCACCACCACCGAGCGGGCGGTGAGGCCGGCGAGCGGGCCGCTTTGCAGCGCCACGCCGTAATCTTGGGCAAAGCCGCTGCGGAAAGTGGAGAGCATCACCACATTGTCGATGCCTTCCGCGCCGCAAAAGCGTGCTTGGGCAAACGGCAGATCGGCGGAAATGCACAGCACGGCGGTGTTGTCGAGCGCGGCGGCTTTTTCGTTGAATGTGCGCACCGATTTCGCGCACACGCCGGTGTCTACGCTGGGGAAAATATTCAGGATTTTGCGTTTGCCGGCAAAATCGGCCAAGGTTTTTTCCGACAAATCGCCGGCGGCGAGCTTGAAATCGGGCGCGCTTTGGCCGGCTTCTAAAAAGCGACCGCCCACTTCAACCGGGTTGCCTTGCAGGGTAACTTGTGACATTTTATTTCCTCTCTTTACGGGTTAGGCTGCTTTGCACGGCGGCAAGGCGGCGGGGTAAACGGAAGCTTGGGTTTGCGCCAAGGCAAACAGGGTTTCGAGCTGCTGCTGCGCCTGATTTTGCGCATGCGCTAAAATATCGGCTTTGCAGGCGCTTTCCAACACCTGCTTTTTGGCCGCCTGCTGCACGGTTTCAAACACACTTTTATCGATGGGATGCAGGCCGAGCGAGCCGGTTTTGAGGTCGTACACTTCGATATTGTCGAGATTCACGCTCAGAATTTCCACCGGCGGCAGGCTGATGATCACTTTATTGTTGACCACGTTCACATTTTCGGCGCTCAATTTATTCAAATCGATGCCGGCCACCACCTGCCCTTTTGCCATAAAAAGGCCGCTTTGCGCATCTTGCCACAGCGCATACCAATTGCCGGGCTTTTCGGTTTTGATGATGGTGTCGATATAAAAAGCGGTGCTCTCCAGCCGGTTTAGATTTTGAATCTGCGTGAGCACGCCCTCGCGGGTGAGCGCTTGCTGCGGCCGGGCATGATCGGGTTGCTTAACATACCACACACCTGCACCTGCCGCGAGCAGCACGATGATTAAAACGAGTAAACGGAATAAGGTTTTCATGTGCGGGCTGTTTGTTCAAAAAAGATTAAATCAATTTGCAGTTGGCGTTTATTTTGAATATTTCAAGCGCCAAATAAAATAAAGGCCGTCTGAAAACTTTTCAGACGGCCTTGAATCAGTCATCAGCTGGCAACCATCAAATATCCAGATAATCCAAAATGCCCTCGGCGGCATCGCGGCCTTCGGCAATGGCGGTAACCACCAAATCGGAGCCGCGGGTGATGTCGCCGCCGGCGAAGATTTTCGGGTTGGCGGTTTGCTGCTTATATTGCCCGCGCGCTTCGATGCGGCCGCGGTTATCGGTGGTTACGCCCACGCTTTCCAGCCACGGCATGGCGTGCGGGGCGAAGCCGAAGGCCACAATCACGGCATCGCAGGCAATCACTTCTTCGCTGCCGGGAATGATTTCGGCGCGACGGCGGCCTTGTTCATCAGGCTCGCCCATTTGGGTTTTCACGATGCGCAAACCCGCCACTTTGCCTTCGCTATCGGTTTGCACCGCTACCGGCTCGGCTTCGATGGCCACGGGCTGAGCGTTGAATTGGAATGCCACGCCCTCTTCTTGCGCATTGGTGAATTCTTTGCGGCTGCCGGGCATATTGGCGGCATCGCGGCGGTAAACGCAAGTCACTTCGGCGGCATTTTGACGCACGGAAGTGCGCACGCAATCCATGGCGGTATCGCCGCCGCCGAGCACCACCACGCGCTTGCCGGCCATGCTCACGAAATCGGGGCTGTCGAAACCGAGCAGGTTTTGAGTGTTGCCGATCAAAAACGGCAGCGCCGAATACACGCCTTGGGCGTTTTCATTGGCAATGTCGGCTTTCATGCCCTGATAAGTGCCCACGCCGAGAAACACGGCATCGTATTCGGCGGCCAAATCATCGAGCTTCACATCGCGGCCGATTTCCACGCCCAGTTTGAACTGAATGCCCATTTCGCCGAACACTTCGCGCCGGCGCACCATCACTTCTTTTTCCAGCTTAAAGGCGGGAATGCCGAAAGTGAGCAGGCCGCCGATTTCGGGCTGGCGCTCATACACGGTTACATCCACGCCGTTGCGGGTGAGCACATCGGCGCAGCCCAGGCCGGCCGGCCCCGCGCCGATGACGGCCACTTTTTTGCCGGCTTTGGGCACATGGTGCAGATTGGGACGCCAGCCCATTTCAAAGGCGGTTTCGGTGATGTATTTTTCCACATTGCCGATGGTTACGGCGCCGAATTCGGCATTGAGCGTGCAATCGCCTTCACACAAACGATCTTGCGGGCACACGCGGCCGCACACTTCGGGCAGGCTGTTGGTGGAATGTGCCAGCTCCGCCGCTTCGATAATGCGGCCTTCGTTGGCCAGGCGCAGCCAGTTGGGGATGTTGTTGTGCAGCGGGCATTTGTTTTGGCAATAAGGGTTGCCGCAGCCTAAGCAGCGATCGGCTTGTGCTTGCGCCTGCGTGTCGGTGAAGGCCTGATAAATTTCCACAAACGTGGTTTTGCGACTGGTTAAGGGAATTTTCGGCGGATCTACGCGCGGCAGGTCGATAAATTGGTATACATTTTCATGTTGGCTCATGGCAGGTCCTTACAAACTGATTTTTCCTTTCAGACGGCCTTTATTGAAAAGGCCGTCTGAAACATTTTGTTGTGGCTTCTTCAGGCCGTCTGAAACATTCAGACGGCCTCAGGCTTATTGGGTAACAGCGCGCAATTCGGTTACGGTGCGGCGCTTGTGGCCGAGCAGCGCGTTCACATCGTTGGCTTTGGGCTTCACCAGCACAAAGCGGTCGACATAGTCTTCCCAATGCGACAGGATGCGCTCGCCGATGGGGCTGTGGGTGAGCTCCACATGGCGGGAAATCAGGCCGCGCAAATGCTCTTGGTGCATGGGCAGATCGGCGATGCTCAAGCCTTCCACCATTTCGGGGTTGATGCGCCCTTTGAAGCGGCCGTCGGTGTCGAGCACATAAGCGAAGCCGCCGGTCATGCCTGCGCCGAAGTTGATGCCGGTTTTGCCCAACACCGTCACCACGCCGCCGGTCATGTATTCGCAGCCGTTGTCGCCGATGCCCTCCACCACGGTGGTGGCGCCCGAATTGCGCACGCCGAAGCGCTCGCCTGCGCGCCCCGAGGCAAACAATTCGCCGCCGGTGGCGCCATAAAGGCAGGTGTTGCCCGCAATGGTGGCTTCTTCGGCTTTGAAGGCCGCGCCGTTATGCGGCTTAATCACAATGCGCCCGCCGCTCATGCCTTTGCCCACATAATCGTTGGCATCGCCCGTGAGGTTGAGGTTGACGCCGCCGGCCAGCCACACGCCCAAGCTCTGCCCGGCAGTGCCGTTGAGGTCGATGTTGAACGTTTGGCCGGCATTGCCGCGGCTACCGTATTCTTGAGCAATCATGCCCGACAAGGTGGCGCCCACCGAGCGGTCGAGATTGCTGATGTCGAAGCTCAAATCGGCATTGCCGCCGCTCTCGAATGCCTGCTGCGCCTGCTCGACAATGGCTTTATTGAGCAAGCCTTTGTCAAACGGGGCGTTGTTTTGGGTGCAGAAGCGCGCGCTGCCTTCGGGCACTTTGGGCGCATACAAAAGGCGGCTCAAATCCAGCCCGCGCTGTTTGGCGGTTTTGCCTTCGATGATTTCCAGCAAATCGGTGCGGCCGATCAGATCGGTGAGCTTTTCCACGCCCAAACCGGCCATCAATTCGCGCACGTCTTGAGCGATAAATTTAAAGTAATTCATCGCTTTTTCGGGCAGGCCGTGGTAATGCTTGCTGCGCAAGGTGTCGTCTTGGGTGGCGATGCCGGTGGCGCAGTTGTTCAGATGGCAGATGCGCAAATAACGGCAGCCGAGCGACACCATGGGCCCTGTGCCGAAGCCGAAGCTCTCGGCGCCGAGAATGGCCGCTTTGATGATGTCGAGCCCGGTTTTGAGGCCGCCATCCACTTGCAGGCGGATTTTGTGGCGCAGATTGTTTTCCACCAAGGCTTGTTGCGCTTCGGCCAAGCCCAATTCCCACGGGCTGCCCGCATATTTCACGCTGGTGAGCGGGGATGCGCCCGTGCCTCCGTCGTAGCCGGAAATGGTAATCAGGTCGGCATAAGCTTTGGCCACGCCGGTGGCAATGGTGCCCACGCCGGGCAGCGACACCAGTTTTACTGAAATCAAGGCTTTGGGGTTGACTTGCTTCAAGTCGAAAATCAATTGCGCCAAATCTTCGATGGAATAAATATCGTGGTGCGGCGGCGGTGAAATCAACGTGGAACCGGGCACGGCATAGCGCAGCTGTGCGATATAAGGTGTAACCTTGTCGCCCGGCAATTGGCCGCCTTCGCCGGGCTTCGCACCTTGCGCCACTTTAATCTGAATCACATCGGCGCTCATCAGATAAGCGGCGGTCACGCCGAAGCGGCCGGAAGCCACTTGCTTGATGCGCGACACTTTTTCGGTGCCGTAGCGTTTCGGGTCTTCACCGCCTTCGCCCGAGTTGGAATAGCCGCCCAAGCGGTTCATCGCCACAGCCAAGGCTTCGTGCGCTTCGGGGCTGAGCGCGCCGATCGACATGGCGGCGCTGTCGAAGCGTTTGTAGAGGTTTTCCGCCGGCTCTACTTGGTCAACAGAAATCGGTGTGCGCTCTGCGGTTTTCACGCACAGCATATCGCGGATGGTGGCCACGGGGCGCTTGTTGACCGCATCGGCGTAAAGGCGGTATTGGCTGTAGTCGCCGCTGTTTACCGCAGCTTGCAGGGTGTTGACCACTTCGGGGTTGTAGGCATGGTATTCGCCCTGCGGCTTGAATTTGAGCAAGCCGCCGGCATCCACCTCTTTGCTGCGCTGCCAGGCGCGTTTGCGCATGGCGCACAATTGGTCGTGTAAATCGGCAAACGATGCACCTTCCACACGGCTGGTGATGCCGGGGAAACACAAGCCCACAATCTCGCTATTGAGCCCCACCACTTCAAACAGGCGCGCGCAGCGGTAAGACGACACGCAGGAAATGCCCATTTTCGACATGATTTTGTAAAGGCCTTTGTTCACGCTGTTGCGGAAATTGGCCATCACCACGCGCATCGGCTTGGTAATCGCGCCCACATTCACCATGTGCGCCAGGCTCTCATAAGCCAAATAAGGATACACCGCCGTGGCGCCCAAGCCGATTAACACGGCAAAATGGTGCGGGTTGCGGGCAGAAGCGGTTTCCACGATCATATTGGCATCGCAGCGCAGATTGGTGTCGACCAAGCGTTTTTGCACCGCGCCCACAAATAAGGGCGCCGGAATCGGCTGCATTTCTTTGCTGATGGCTTTATCCGACAACACCAACAACACCGCACCATTGCGCACGGCGGCTTCCACTTCGTTACACAAGCGCTCGATGGCGTCTTTCAGGCCGGTTTCGGCGGGGTTATACACAGCGTTGAACACCACATGTTTGTAATGCTCTTGCGGCAGGCGCAGCAATTGCTGCATATCGGAATAAAGCAGCACCGGCGATTTGAAGTTCACACGGTGGCTCATGCCCTCGGCTTCGAAAAACACGCTCATTTCGCGGCCGATGCTGGTGGCCAGGCTCATCACATGCGCTTCACGCAAAGGGTCGATGGGCGGATTGGTGACTTGCGCGAAATATTGGCGGAAATAATCGTAAATCAGGCGCGGGCGCTCGCTGAGCACGGCAAAAGGCGCATCATCGCCCATCGAGCCCACCGGCTCCTGGCCGTTTTCACCCATCACGCGAACCACGCTTTCAATCTCTTCGCGGTCATACAGAAACTGCTTTTGATACACGGCCAGCGCTTCGGCATCCATCGCCGCCTCGCCCACTTCGTCTTCAGGCAGCTGCTCAAACGGAATCAGCCGCTGCACGTTTTTATCCAACCAAACGCGGTAAGGGTGGCGGGTGCGCAGCTCTTGGTCGATTTCATCTGAATGCAGCAGCTTGCCTTTTTTGGTGTCGATCACCAGCAATTGGCCGGGGCCGACGCGGCCTTTTTCCACCACTTCGTCAGGCGCGTAATCCCAAATGCCCACTTCCGAAGCAATGGTGATTAAGCGGTCTTGCGTGATCACATAGCGCGCCGGACGCAAGCCGTTGCGGTCGAGGTTGCAGGCAGCATAGCGGCCGTCTGAAAGCACGATGCCGGCGGGGCCGTCCCACGGCTCCATGTGCATGGAGTTGAAATCGTAAAAAGCGCGCAAATCATCGCTCATGTCCGGGTTTTGCTGCCAGGCCGGCGGCACCAACAGGCGCATGGCGCGGAATAAATCCATGCCGCCGTTTACAAACAATTCGAGCATATTGTCGAGCGAGCTCGAATCGGAGCCGGTTTCGTTCACAAACGGCGCAGCCGTGGCCAAATCGGGAATCAGCGGCGTGCGGTATTTATAGGCGCGCGCGCGCGCCCAGGCACGGTTGCCGGAAATGGTGTTGATTTCGCCATTGTGCGCCAGATAGCGAAAAGGCTGCGCCAGCTTCCAACGCGGCATGGTGTTGGTGGAAAAGCGCTGGTGAAACAGGCAGATGGCAGACTGCATGCGCAAATCGGCCAAATCAAGGTAAAACTTGGGCAAGTCTTTCGGCATGCACAAGCCTTTATAGATAATGGTGCGGTTGGACAAGCTGCAAATATAAAAATCATCGTGCTCGATGCGTTTTTCAATGCGGCGGCGCGCCACAAACAAGCGTCGCTCGATATCCTGAATGCGCCAACCGCTGGGCGCATTGATAAACACCTGCTTGATTTTCGGCATATCGGCCGCCGCAATCGAGCCGAGCACCGGCACGCTCACCGGCACATCGCGCCAAGCGGCAATGCCCAAGGTTTCGTTAATCAGCTCTTCATTGATAATGTCGATATATTCTTGCGCCAAAGCTTCGTCTTGCGGCAGGAAAATCTGGCCGACGGCAAAGTTTTGCGCCAAGGTGAAGCCCGCTTCGGCCGCCACCGCCTGAAAAAAGGTTTTCGGCATTTGCAGCAGCAGGCCGCAGCCGTCGCCCGTTTTGCCGTCAGACAAAATGGCGCCGCGGTGTTGCATGCGCGACAAACCGAGAATGGCGGTGCGCACCACTTTATGGCTCGGCTCGCCGTCGATATTGGCGATAAGGCCGAAACCGCAGTTTTCTTTTTCCAGCGTGCGATCATACAGCTTAGACATGATAAAACCTTTCCTGCAAAAACGATTTTGGTAGAGGCGCTTCCGGCGGCGCTTGTAGTAAAAATACTTGCCTATCTTCGCGCGCCCGAGGCAATCTTATATTAAGCTTTAGGTCTGACTAAAATACGGAAATTGTTGGCAATCGTCAAAGATTTTTTTTAATTTTACACAACAGGAAACAAGTGTTAACCACTATTAAATAGCGCTATATTTCTTATATTTAACCACTATTGAATTTTGATTTCCAAAACTGGCAAGAATATAGAATATCTTTTCAAATTAACAGTAATTAACAACATGCTGAAATTTCTCAAAAACCACACGTTTTTCAGATTCTCCCGCCCGGCAGGCCGATACACCCGAAACCGCATGCCCCAAACACCGAAACCGGCTCGGTTCAAAATCAGAGTCCATCGCTTTTGTAATTAAGATACATTCTTTTTCCTGCTAAAAAACAGGCCGTCTGAAAGCAAAGTTTCAGACGGCCTCAGTAAGAAAACGGATATCACACCCAGCCTTTATCAGCCATCACCCGCTTGATTTGCGCATAAACCACCGGCGCACTCACCAGCCCGGCCAAGCCGAATGCGGCTTCCATCACCAGCATGGCAATCAGCAATTCCCATGCCGCTGCCTTGATTTTGTGGCCGATGATATGGGCATTGAGAAAATATTCCAGCTTGTGTATGCCGATAAGCCAAGCCAACGACAACAAAGTGATGCCCATACTGTCGCCCAGGCTCAGCACCACAATAAAGCTGTTGGACACCAAATTGCCCACCACCGGAATCAGCCCCGCCAAAAAAGTGAGCAAAACCAGCGAATCAGTCATCGGCAGCGGCCGCCCCATCAACGGCAAAATCACCAGCAGATAAACCGAGGTCAGCGCGGTGTTGATGGCGGCGATGCGGATTTGCGCAAAAAACACATCGGTAAAGCTGCGCAGCAATTCATCAAAGCCCCCCCGCAATATTTGCGCCAAAGGCCGCGCACCGGCCGGCGGCACGGTCGGCACCTGCAACACGGCAATGCCGCCGATAATCACCCCCGCCAACGCATAGCCGATGGCGCGCAAAGTGTGCGCACCCGCCGTTTGCAGCGCCAACGCATGCGATTTGAGCACATGCACCGAGCTTTCTTTCAAGTTTGCCACCGAAGCCGGCACATATTCGGCCGCGCCCGCCGGCAACGTGGTGTGCAGCTGCTCGAGCACGGCAGCGGCTTTTTCCGACAGGCTGCCGATGGCCAGGCCGTCTGCGCGGTGCTCCAGCCAAAAGCCGAGCAAGCCCGCCGCGGCGGCCATCAGCACCAACACCAGCAACAGCCCCCACAAAGCAGCACGCGGCATATCCGGCCGGCGGCGGCTCAGCCAAGAAGCCGCCGCGCGCGCGGCCGCATAAGTGATCAGCGCGCTGAAAAGCACCACCGTTAAATGCAGCAGCAACACCGGCAGCCACACGGCCAACACACCGCCCAAGGCCGCCAAAAAAGTGCCGAAGCTGAATTTTTCTGTTTTATCCATACATTTTGCTTTCTATGTTTGCCGCCGGCTTGATTTGTGACTCTATCTGCCTTGGCTATTCAAGTAAATTTTGAACAAAAAATCATTTGCAGAGCAAGATATTGGTGCCAATAAAATATAAACCACACATCGCCAGGCCGGCATTTGCATCCTGTTCAGACGGCCTGCCACTCAGCCGTGTTTCAACGGCAACCTGAAATTTTAATGCCTATATCGACATCATTCCGATAAACCGAATGGCTATTCTATCTCTTTTTATCAACCCGCCTACAATGGCCATACCGACAATAAATCCTCTAAAAATCCCAATATTTATTTGAAAATAATATTTTATTGTTTTCTGCCTTTTAGCAATTTTTTCTGAACTTTTCTTAACCGCCCTCACTCATACAAACAGAAAAATCAACCTGCAAGGCGGTAATTGTATTTTTATAAACTTATGATTACTAAAAATAAGTTGGAAGATTTTTCTAACCATAGCTCTGCCATTCGGGGTGCAGCAGTCTTGCTTTGATGAGTGGATACACGTTTCAATTAAGTGACATTTTTCATTTTAAACGAAACGTTCTCCAAACTGGTTAAACAGCAAGAAAGGTTTGAATCATGAAAAAGCGTTCTATTTTGTTTGTAGGCTTGATGTTGGCGGCTGCCGGTGCGCAGGCTGGCGGTATTGGTGCGGGCGGTGCGGCTTCGATACTTGGTGCGGCTGCAAATGGAGCAAATGCCAATGTAACTGTGGGTACGATTACCGGAAAATCTTCAATTGATGCCACGGCAGAAGCAACCGGCAAAGATTCTGAAGCCATGGCCGGTGGTGTGATGTCTGCCACCCCGAAAGACCAAAAAGGCCTTAATGCCAAAATCACTGTCGGCGTTATCGACAATTCCACGATCAATGCCAGAGCCAAGGCTCAGAATGGCGGCAGCGCTTATGCCGGCGGCGTTATCAGCAAATAAACTTATCATCCATAAGGCGTCCGGCTTTTGCCGCCGCCATCCATTAATCTGAACTGCCAATACGTTGCAGGCCGGGGATCGTCTGCCTTAGCCTCGGCTTGCGCCGTATTTTTTTCCGATTCGGCACGATTGATGTGGTTCGGATAAACATTCCGGCTAACCCCTTTCCGTTTCGCAGGAGTAAATCATGAGTATGAATTTCCGACGCAAACTGGCTTTAAGCGCCTTAGGCGGCGCTCTGCTTGTTACGGCTTACACCGCAATCTCTGCCCCCAACCCCATTACCGACAAAGGCTCTGTCAGCCAAAAATCCAGCGTTGTGGCCAACAAACACAACAAAATCAACACCGAGCAGGTAAAAATCAACGGCCTGCAAGGCGGCAAAATCACCACCAAAGGCAATAAAATCATCGTGCAAGGCGGCACCATCGTTTCCAAAGCAGGCGATAAAGAGCCTGCTATCCGCATTGAAAACCCACAAAACAAGCAGATTTTGATTCAAAACACCCGCATTCTTTCAGACGGCGTTACGCAAAACAATAAAAACGGCAGCGCAGGCATCGTGGTGATTGAAAACAATCAAAAGCAAGCAGGCAACAGCCACTCGCGCGTGCAGGTGGATAATGTGCGTGTGGAAGCGCGCAACAGCACCATACGCGCCCAATCCACCAGCGGCGGCAGCGCCTGTGCGGGTGTGGTGTGCACCGGTTTCGGTGATGATGACGACAGCAACATGACCGTGCATATCCGCGGCAACAATACTTTCGAGGCCATCTCCAAATGAGCGCACGGCCTATCTTGAAAACCCTGGCTGCCGTTTGCGGCGCCCTGCTCACGCTCAATGCTTGCAGCACCGCCACGCTGCAAGCCACGCGTTCGTATTATGCTTCTGAACACAGCCGCGAGAAAGCCCAACGTGTGGCCGATGCCCGCGCCCAACAAATCAGCGACGGCAGCACTTTTTACGGCAAAAAATTGCAATGTTTGAGTGATTTGCACAAAGATTTCTTTTTGGCGCAGCGCGAAGCTTTGGTGAAATCGGGCGAAGCCAAAGGCGATGGTTGGTTCCGCATGGCAGTAGCACCGATTCGCGACAAAACCGGCAAAGTGTTCGACATTAATTCCACCGTGTTATCGGATATGGTGATGGATTCGCTGGCGCACTTCAAATATTTCGATGTGGTGGAAACCCCGCTCTATCCCGACGGCCTCATTGATTCGCGCAACAATTTTCTGGATCCGCGCTATATTATGCCCAACGGCATCGTTCAGAATTTTTCCGCCACCATGACCACCTTGCAGCATTTGCCGGTGGGCACGATTTTTCCGTCCAACTATTACATCAGCGGCGCCGTTACCCAATACGACGAAACCAACGTATTGCCTACTAATAAAGACATCGGCATCGACATTTACCAATATCAGTTTTCGCACAACACCCAGGCCATCACCACCACCGTCAACCTGCGCCTGATTGATTCATGGACCGGCGCCGTGGTGCGCATGCCCGAAAGCAACGATTTGGCCAGCGTGAGCATGACCAACACTTTTTACACCATCAAAACCGGCAACAATTTTTTCCGCCTAATTGGCACCAAAGATTACGGTATTGATTATTCAGTGGAAGTGGGCGACCCGAAAACCGCCGCCGTGAAAGAAATGGTCGACAAAGGCGTGTATCAGTTGCTGGAAAAATTCCTACGCCCCTACCAAATCAGCCAACAAACTTGCTAGGAACCGGAAATGCCTTCAAAAACAATAAAATCCGCGCTATTGACCTGCTGCTTATTCAGCATTCATGCCGCACAGGCTCAAGTTTACATTATCAACACCCAAACCCTCGACCCGGAGCAACTGGGCACCGGCGGCGGCCATTCTCTGAGCGATGTAAAAGCCAACCGCGCCGTGCAGCTTGAATACTACCACTACAGCGAACGCCAGGATGCCGTTGCAAACCGCCGCCAAACCATTATGAATTTGGCGCAACAAATAGACACTTTGGCGCAAAGCGGCACCGATCAGCAAACGCTCACCCTGCTGGACGGGCAAATCCGGCAGCTGCAAGCAGCCACACAAGAATCGTTGGCATTTTTATCGCCCTTCACCCTGCCCGAATTCAAGCAGCTTTATCAGGCAGAGCAGGAAAATGCCGCCCTGCTGACCGCACTCCAACAAAAATCGGCCGCACTCTCTGCCGCGGCACCCTCCCCGCGCCCGCCCGAGCCGGCAAGCTTGCCCGGCGATTAAACCATTGCCATGCCGATATTGCCCGGCCAAACCCATCGACATCAACAGGCCGTCTGAAAAGCTTTCCCGCTTTTTTCAGACGGCCTGTTATCCATTTCATACGTTATAATATTCCTTTTCTTTGGCCGTCTGAAACTTTTATGCACCCACCCAAAGCCCTCGCCCTGCTCGGCCCCACCGCCAGCGGCAAAACCGGCCTGGCGCTTGAAATCGCTGCGCATCTGCCGGTGGAAATCATCAGCCTCGATTCGGCGCTGGTGTATCGCGGCATGGACATCGGTACCGCCAAGCCCGGCGCGGCCGAACGCGCAGCCTGCCCGCATCATTTAATCGACATTATTTCACCGCTCGAAGCCTACAGCGCCGCCGAATTTGTGGCCGATTGTGCTCGCTTGGCGGGCGAAATCCACGCGCGCGGCCGATTGCCGCTGATTGTGGGCGGCACCATGATGTATTTTCATGCGCTCACGCAGGGGCTCAATGCGCTCCCCGAAGCCGATGCCGCCACCCGTGCCGCTTTGCAGGCCGAAAAAGCCGCGCATGGTTTGGCCCATCTTTATGCACGTTTGCAGGAAATCGACCCGGCCACCGCCGCGCGCCTGAAGCCTGCCGACAGCCAGCGCATCGAGCGCGCGCTCGAAGTGTGGCAGCTCACCGGCCGGCCTTTGAGCGCGCATTTTGCCGAACACACGCCGCACACAGCGCCGCTCGATTTATGCACCCTCGCGCTCATTCCCGTCGATCGCACCCTGCTGCATGCGCAGATTGCCAAGCGTTTCCACGCCATGCTCGCTCAAGGTTTTTTGGATGAAGTGCAGCAGCTGCAAGCCGCTTATCCCGCGCTTAGCGCCGACATGCCCTCGATGCGCTGCGTCGGCTACCGCCAGGCTTGGGATTATTTGGCCGGCGCGGGCGATTACGCCGATTTCACCGAAAAAGGCATTGCCGCCACCCGCCAGCTCGCCAAGCGCCAGCTCACCTGGCTGCGCAAATTGCCGCTGGCACACAGCCTCGACCCTTATGCCGGCAGCGATTGGGTTCAGACGGCCATCAGTTTAACCAAACGGCATTTTATGTTTGAATGAGCGCTTATTTATATTTCAACCGAGAATGCAATTTTAAACGGCAAGATTGCCGCGTGATGAAATGTGAACAGGTTCTCAAAGGCCGTCTGAAAGAAGCTGCCTCAATAACTGCTTTCTGATAATATCCGCGCAACTTCAACCAAAGCCCACATTATGCACACATTGCCCACCGCTCCTCTCAAACGCCGCTTGGCCGCACTGGTTTACGAAGCGCTGCTGATTGGCGCCGTCACCGCCGTGGCCGCGCTTATTGCCAGCATCATCGCCACCGTGCTCAACACGCTCTCGCCGCTTTTATCCAGCTTGGCGGTGAGCGTGTGGATGTTGGCCGCTTGGTGGTTTTATTTCAAACTCAATTGGGCGCGGCAGGGGCAAACGCTGCCGATGCGGGTGTGGCAGATCGGACTGGCCGACGATCAAGGCCGTCGCCCGCCGCTGCCGCAGCTGCGCCTGCGCTTTATGTGGGCCTGCGTGTTTGTGGTGTTTGTGCCGCTTCTGGCCTATGTCGGTCTGCGCCACTTCGGCGGCATACCGCCCAAAGCCGCCTTCGGCGCAGCGCTGATTTGGTGGATATTGCCCTGGGGCTTTGCCCTGCTCAATCAGGAACGCCGGTTTTTATACGATTATCTGGCCGGCACACGGCTGGTGGATGTGAAAAAGCCGCGCAAATCGGCCGATGCCGATTAAGCAAACCGATTACATCAAAGCATGATGAAAATCATATTCAGGCCGTCTGAAAGCTTTCAGACGGCCTTTTTTAAAGTATTTACATTTACGGTGTTTGCATCTCGTTCCAACCACCGCCGAGCGCTTTATAAAGGTTCACCGTCATTTGCGCGCGGGCGAGCTGCGAGCGGGTGAGGCTGTCGGCCATTTCTTGCTCGCCCAATTGCGCGCGCAGAGCTTCATCGAGGGTTTTATTGCCGTGGCGGAACAGTTTTTGCGCGTCGGCCGCTTGGCGCGCGGCTTGTTGTTGCGCATCGGCCAGCAGGCGGTTTTGGCGCTCGAGTGCGGCTTGTGCCTGATAGGCGTTGTCGACTTCGCCCAGCGCGCGCAACACGGTTTGGTCGTATTGCAGCAGCGCCGTTTGCAGACGGGCATCGGCCGCGGCGATATTGGCTTGGATGCGCCCGTTGGTGAATATCGGCATTTGAATGCCCACGCTCAAGAGGCTGCCCCAGCCTTTGAGCGCGCTGTCGCCATCCACTTCGATGCGGCCGCCCTGCCCCAAAAAGTTAATCGTAAAGCGCGGCAGCAAATCGGCTTTGGCGCTGGCGAGTTTGGCGGCATAAGCGTTGACTTGCGCGGCATGGGCGCGGATGTCGGGGCGGCGCTCGAGCATACCTTGCGGGGTTTGGCCCTCGGGCGCGGCGGGCTGCTGTGCCAACACGTTTACGCTGCTTTCAGGTAGCCTGAAGCTTTGCGGGGTTTGGCCGGTGAGCACGGCAATGGCGCGCGCGGCGGCATCGTATTCCGATTGAATGGTAGATTGCTGCGCCCGCACGGCGGCCAGCCGGCTTTGCACTTCGTCTACTTCATAGCGCGTGGCCTGCCCGGCTTGAAAGCGGCCTTGCACATATTGCGCCATGCGCTGCATGGTGGCGATATTGCGCGAGGCCGTCTGAAGGCGTTTTTGTGCGGCGCGGGCGCTGAAATAATGATCGGCAATATCGCCCGCCACCAGCATTTGCGCGCCGTAAAGCTGCTCTTGCACGCCCAGCGCGGCATAAGCGGCGGCATCGGCATCGCTGCGTTTGCCGCCGAAAATATCCGGCTCCCACGAAGCCGATGCGCCGCCGAGCAAGCTGTTGCCCTTGATATCTTGGCTACCATCGGTCAGGCCGAGCAAGGCGCGGGTGTTGTCGTTGAGCGGATTATCCACATTACCGCGCACAATGCCTGCCGAGCCGCTCAAACCGGCTTGCGGCCCCAAATCGGCGCGCGCCATGCGGCTGGTGGCGCGCGCTTCGTTGAGGCGGCTCACGGCAATCTGCACATCAGGGCTTTGCTGCAAACCTTGTTCGACTAAAGCGCTCAACACCGGATCGTGCCAGCTTTGCCACCAATGGCCGATATCCACGCTGCCGCGTGCCGCTTCGGCTTGGCTGAATTGTGGCGGCACATCAATGCGCCCGTCGAGCGGCACGGTGGTGTTTTGGCAGGCCGCCAAGGTGCAGGCGGCCATCAGACTGAACGACCAGGCTTTAATTTGTTTGTTCATGATTGATTTCTTTTCTTTGCTCTAACTAAAAAACTTAACAATGCCATTCAGTTCGTAGGTCGGATTCTGCCCACGCTACCCAACTTTTCAGACGGCCTGAAATTTATTCACATTTGATTGGGCAGCAAAGCAGAATGTGGACATATCCTACCCCTGCTGCTCCAGCATTTTGCGGAAGCGAAACAGCGCAAACAATAAAAACACGGCGCCGGTGATGGCCATCACCAGCAATTCCGGCCACACAATATCCAACCCCGCGCCACGGTAAATCACGTTTTGCGCAAAGGCCGCAAATTGGGTGGTGGGCCAATATTCGCTGATGCCTTGCGCAGCGCCGGGCATATTGCTGCGCGGCGCTGCCGAGCCGGAAAACAGCAGCAACACCATAAACACCGGCAGCATCAAAAGGCCGAATTGCGGCATGGTGGGCGCGATGGTGGCCAGCATAATGCCCAGCGCAGCAATGGAAAACAAATACACGCCCACGCCGAAAGCATACATTGCCAGCGAGCCGTTAATCGGCACGCCGATGATTTTGTGCACCATAAACCACATCGACAACTGCGAAGCGGCCAAAATCACCACGCCGTTGGCCAACACTTTGGCCATCATGATTTCAAACGCGTTCACCGGCATCACCAGCAAATGCTCGATGGTGCCGCGCTCGCGCTCGCGTATCACCGCCGCACCCACCAGCACCAGCGAGAGCAGAGTAATCATATTGCCCACTTCCATCACCGGCATATACCATTCGCTTAAACTATTGGGGTTGAATTCGATATTGATCACCGGCTGCACCGGCATCATCGCAGCCGCGCCCTGCTGCTGCAAAAAGCTGCTGATTTGGCGCTGGAAAATCTGCGTGAGGTAAGACGCGCCCACGCCCGCCTGCGTCATGGTGGTGGCATCAATCAGCAATTGCACATCAGGGCTGCGGCCGGCGAGCACATCGCGCTGGAAACCGGGCGGAATATCGAGCACGAAAATATAGTCGCCCGCATCCATCGCTTTATCCACCTCTTCGCGCCGGATATCCACCGGCGGCTTGAAAAACGGCGCTTGTATGGCATCGCGGATTTGGTAGGAAAGCGCCGAGCGGTCGGCATCGATAATCGCCACGGTGGCGTTTTTCACATCGCTGCTCACGCCTTTGGCCACCGAATAAATCGTGGCGGAAAACACAAACACAATCATCAGCACCAGCATCGGGTCGCCAAAGAGGCTGCGCCATTCTTTCACGGTGAGATGCCAAATGGTTTTCAGAGTGCGCATTTTATTTCTCCTGCTTTTTCAAGAGCATGCAGGCGGCCAACAGCAGCACGCAAAAAGCCGCCGCCAGCACCCAAAATTCCTGTTGCAAATCGGCCATGCCCAGCCCTTTGGTAAACGTGCCCACGCTGATTTTCAAATACCACGAAGCGGGAAAAATGGTGCCTATCCAATAAGCGCTGCCGGTCATGGTGGAAATCGGGTAGAGAAAGCCCGAATAATTGATGGTGGGAATCAGCGTGATGATGGCGGTCACGAAAATCGCCGCCACTTGCGAGCGCACAAAGCTCGACACCAATAAGCCCAGCGCGGTAGACACACACACAATCAGCAATGTGCCCAGGCTCAAAGCCATAAACGAGCCTTTGAGCGGCACTTGAAACCAAAAAAGCATCATCAGCAACAAAGCCAGATAATTCACCGCGCCCACCGCAATATAAGGCAGCTGCTTGCCGATTAAATATTGCGGCACGCTGGCCGGCGAGGCATAAAGGTTGGCAATCGAGCCGATTTCGCGCTCGCGCACCACGCCGATGGCCGTCATCATCGCCGGAATCAGCATCAACACCAGCATCATAATGCCCGGCGCCACCGCATACATGCTTTTGAAATCTTGGTTATACATAAAGCGCGCTTCCACGCCCGCAGCCGGCTGCAATGCAATCGGCAGGCCGGTGGCGCGGATTTGGTCTTGCGCATAAAGGCTTAAAATGCCACCCACATAAGCTTTGATGTTTTCCGCATTAAACGGCGCCGAGCCATCCACATAAAAGCCCACTTCAGGCTTATTGCCGCGCAGCAAATCGCGGCCGAAGCCGGGCGGAATATCAATCACCAACTTGGTTTGCGCACTTTTGAGCACACGGTCGATATCGGCGGCCGAATCGAGCGGCGGCTGCTCGACAAAATAGCGCGAGCCGGCAAAATATTCAGTGAGCGCGCGGCTTTCGCTGCTTTGGTCGCGGTCGAGCACGGCAAAAGTGAGGTTTTGCACGTCAAACGAAATGCTCCAGCTCAAAGCCGACATCAAAATCACCGGCCCCAACACCGCAAAGAAAAGGCGGATTTTATCGCGCAGCAATTCCTTGCCCTCGCGCATGGCAAAGGTAAACACGGTGGCAAACCAATATTTCAGCGAGTCGGTGTGCGGCGCAGGCGCTTGATTGGTTTCAAATTGGCTTGGTTTGACTGCTGATTTTTCAGACGGCCTGTTTTCTTCGCGAAGGCCGTCTGAAAGCGCTGCTTCGTTTTCAGATAAATGTTGTTGATGAACAGAAACTTCTTCAGACGGCCTGCTTTCTTCGCGAAGGCCGTCTGAAAGCGCTGCTTCGTTTACAGATGAATGTTGTTGATGAACAGAAACTTCTTCAGACGGCCTGCCTTCTTCGTGAAGGCCGTCTGAAAGCGCCGCCTCGTTTTCAGATACATTTTGTTGACGAACAGCAATTTCTTCAGGCGGCCTGTTTCCTTCGTGAAGGCCGTCTGAAAGCGCTGCTTCGTTTTCAGATAAATATTGTTGATGAACAGAAACTTCTTCAGACGGCCTGTTTTCTTCGTGAAGGCCGTCTGAAAATAATTTATCTTGCGCATCGGCAGCGGCGCTTGGCAGCGCTTGGCGGCCATCGGCTTGCTGATCGGCGCGGACAATGCGTGCGGCTTTGGCAGCCAAGCCCTCGCTTGCGGGCAGCGTTTGCTTGGCTTTGTCATCGTCTGTGCGGAATGTTGCCGCTGTTTCAGACGGCCTGTTTTCTGCACCAAGGCCGTCTGAAAGCGCTTTTCCGCTTTCCGGCAAACTTTGTTCGGCTGCCGCTGTTTCAGACGGCCTGCCCGCGTTTTCGGGCTTGCCGGAAAGATTGAGGCCGTCTGAACGTGCAGCGTGTTCCGCTTGTTCGTCATCCAGCAGATATTGCACAAACGCCTCTTCCAAATCGGGCGCATGCTGGCGCTCGGTTAATTCGGCGGGTGTGCCCACCGCCAACACGCGGCCGCGGTGCATAAACGAAATGCGGTCGCAGCGCGCGGCTTCGTTCATAAAATGGGTGGAAATAAAAATGGTGATTTTGTCTTGCCGCGAAAGCTTGAGCAGATGGCGCCAAAACATATCGCGCGCGGCAGGGTCGACACCCGAAGTGGGCTCGTCGAGAATCAGCACCTCGGGCTTGTGCAGGCAGGCGGCGGCCAATTGCAGGCGCTGGCGCATACCCAGCGAAAGATCGGCGGGGCGGGTGTCGGCCACTTCGGCCAAATCAAACTGCGCCAGCGCATCGGCCACGGCCTGTTTGCCCGCCGCATCCGGCATTTGGTAAAGCTGCGCGTGCAACAGTAGATTTTGGCGCACGCTCAATTCTTCATACAGTGAAAACGCCTGCGACATATAGCCCACGCGCATGCGCACCGCCATGCCGCCCGCGTCGATGGGTTTACCGAGCAATTCGGCCTCGCCCTCCGTAGCAGGCAAAAGGCCGGTGAGCATTTTCATGGTGGTGGATTTGCCGCAGCCGTTGGAGCCGAGAAAGCCGAAAATTTCGCCTTTTTCGATGCGGAAGCTCACATTGTCTACCGCAGTGAAGTCGCCGAAACGCTTGGTGAGCCCGTGCGCTTCCATCGCCGGCGGCGAAGCGGGGTCGGGCACAAACGGGGTGATGGCCAATCCGCCCGAGCCTTGCTGCTTTTCAGACGGCAGCATTTTGATATAGGCCTCTTCCAGCGTGTTCACACCGTATTGGCGCATCACTTCTTGAGTGGGCGCGTTGACCAGCAATTTGCCGTCGTCCATCGCCAGCAAATGCGCAAAACGCTCCGCTTCTTCAATATAAGCGGTGGCCACGATTACCGTCATGCCGCGGCTTTCTTTTTGCAACTCGTCCACCAGCGCCCAGAATTGGCGGCGCGATAAAGGGTCGACACCGGTGGTCGGCTCGTCGAGAATCAGCAAATCGGGGTTGTGCACCAAAGCGCAGCAAAGGCTCAGCTTCTGCTTCATGCCGCCCGAAAGCTTGCCGGCGGCGCGTTCGGGAAACGGCGCCAAACCCGTGGCATCAAGCAAACGCTGAATGCGCGCTTTGCGCTCTTGCGCGTTTAAGCCAAACAGGCGCGCATGAAAATCAATGTTTTCATACACCGACAAAGTGGGATAAAGATTGCGCCCCAAACCCTGCGGCATAAAGGCAATGCGGTGCGACAACGCCTGGCGCGCTTGCTTATCGGCCATATCGCCGCCAAGCACGTTTACCGAGCCTGCCTGAATGATCTTCACGCCCGCAATCAGCGAAAGCAGCGTGGATTTGCCCACGCCATCAGGCCCGATCAAGCCCACGGTGGCGCCCGCAGGCAGCGCAAACGAAACATCGCGCAAGGCTTCGGTTTTGCCGTAGCGGTGGGAAACGGCCTTAACAATCACAGCAGGGGTTGGTTTGTTCATATCCATCGGTTTATTTTCAGACGGCCTTAGTTTGCAATAAGGGTTTAAAAATCGAGCTGGTGTTCCGTTGTTATTGCAAAAACAACTTACTGGACACTATGCAGCCTGTAGGTCGGATTCTTGAATCCGACGCTTGTTCGCAGAACAAGATTGCAGCCTATGTTCGGCCTAGCGGCCAAATGTCGGATTCAAGAATCCGACCTACGATTGCGATAGCTT
>ERZ650312.450-NODE-450-length-22848-cov-24.369236_pt1 | contig 22848 bp, 23 predicted proteins | sample MGYA00376248_ERZ650312 | MGnify/ENA primary metagenome ERZ650312 (study PRJEB26733, sample SAMN07839316) | wastewater metagenome | biome: urban; feature: wastewater treatment plant; material: waste water | place: USA: North Carolina | collected 2016-07-28 ... | reverse complement strand
AGCCCAGTCTCAATTCGCTTTCTCATTTTCATGCTCGTGAAAAAACAGTCCATTCTGTCATTGCGCTTTTCACATTTCTATAGCGCAAGCTAAAAAGACCCGTCAGGGTCTTGATTCGCCTTCTAATTTCCGAGCTCATGAAAAAACAGTCCATTCAAGGACTGTTTTTTTACTAATCTTCGTTTACGAATGGCAAAAGAGCCATAACGCGAGCACGTTTGATAGCTGTCGTTACTTTACGTTGGTTCTTAGCTGAAGTTCCAGTTACACGGCGTGGAAGGATTTTTCCACGTTCAGAAATGAAACGGCTAAGAAGCTCAGTATCTTTGTAATCAACAAATTCAATTTTGTTAGCTGCGATATAGTCAACTTTTTTACGGCGTTTGAAACCGCCACGACGTTGTTGAGCCATGTGTGTTCTCCTTTATATTATTAGTTTCAGACCTAGAATGGTAGGTCATCGTCTGATATATCCATTGGATTGTTTGCTCCAAATGGACTTTCTTCTCGAGCGAAGTTCGGTGTAGATTGCGCAGGCGCTTGATAAGGCGAGTTATAATCATTGCCACCAGCAAAGGAATTACCAGCTGAATAACCGCCCCCTTGGCCTTCACGGGCAGTACGGCTTTCCAAAAGTTGGAAACTTTCTGCAACTACCTCTGTAACGTAGACACGTTGTCCCTGTTGGTTATCATAGCTACGAGTCTGAATACGACCTGTAACACCAATCAGCGCACCTTTTTTAGCCCAATTCGCCAAATTTTCAGCTTGTTGGCGCCAAATGACTACGTTAATAAAGTCCGCTTCCCGTTCACCATTTTGATTTTTAAAATTGCGGTTAACCGCCAAGGTAAAAGTCGCAACAGCCTGGTTAGACGGAGTATAACGAAGTTCTGCATCACGGGTCATACGACCAACCAATACTACATTATTAATCATACAATACCTTCTTACGCGTCAAGTTTGACAATCATGTGACGAAGAATATCGCCGTTGATTTTTGACAAACGGTCAAACTCTTTAAGAGCTACATCGTTGTTTGCTTCAACGTTAACGATGTGGTACAAACCTTCGCGGAAATCTTTGATTTCGTATGCAAGGCGACGTTTTTCCCATACTTTTGATTCAACGATAGTTGCACCGTTGTCAGTCAAGATAGAGTCAAAGCGTACTACCAAAGCGTTTTTAGCTTCTTCTTCAATGTTTGGACGAATAATATAAAGAATTTCGTATTTAGCCATTGATATGTTCCTCCTTTTGGTCTAATGACTCATGGTCTAGCCACGAGTAAGTGAGGGATACTCACAGAAAATAATTATACCATAATATAGAAAATGTGCAAGTAAAAATACTTTACTGAAAACAATTTCACACTCAATAATCTATGCAACAATCGCTTTTGCGACTTCTTCTGTTGTCATACGCGAGAAATAATGAGTAGTATCAATCTCTTGAAGTTTAGCAAGTACATCGGCATATTCATAACGTGTACCAACGAGTAAGTCCTCAACATCAGAGACATCACCAATACCGAAGAAATCCCCGTAAATCTTAATAGATTCAATGATAGATTTTTCAGTCTTAATGTAGGTTGTAATTTTACCAGCTGGGTAACGGACATTGCGCTCAACTGTGTATTCTGGTGTTTGACCATAAGTCCAATCCCATGTTGCAAACTGCGTATCACGGATTTCTTGGATTCGAGCCAAATCATCCTCAGTCAACACATATTCATCCATTTCTGGATATTCTTGCTTCATTTGATTGAGAATGGCATCTTTAAATTCCAGAACAGTCATTTTTTCTGGTAACTCACTGTTAATGTTGGTCACGCGGGCACGAACGGATTTAACACCTTTGGACTCGATTTTGTCTTTGCTGACTTTAAGAGCACTTGCTAGGACAGACATATCAACATCAAAGAGCAAGCAACCGTGGTGCATCATACGACCTTTTGCATATGCTTGGGCATTACCACAAATTTTCTTGCCGTCAATTTCAAGGTCATTACGACCAGTAAAGTTAGCCTCTACGCCGAGTGTTGCAAGAGTATCGATAACGGGCTTAGAGAAAGTTTTAAAGTCAAATGCACCTTCTTCAGATTTATTTGAAATAATGGTGTAGTTGAGATTGTTTAAATCATGGTAAACCGCTCCACCACCGGACAAACGGCGAACGACATGGATACCATGAGCATCAGTATATTCCTTGTTAATTTCTTGGATAGCATTTTGATGCTTTCCAATGATGATAGCTGGTTCATTAATCCAAAGAATGAAAATTTCATCAATATCAGTTAATTCTTTGAATGCATAGGCTTCTAAGGCAATGTTGTTAGCTGGGTCATTGCTGTTATTTACGATATACTTCATGCAAAACTCCTTTATTGTTAACTAATTTTTATTATAGTGGAAACGATAACAAAAGACAAGTCCGAAGACCTGTCTTTCAAACATTATTCCACGTCAGCTCCATTTGTCGCGATGACTTTTTTATACCAATCAAATGATTTTTTCTTAGAGCGTTTGAGTGTGCCATTTCCCTCATTGTCACGGTCAACATAAATGAAGCCGTAGCGTTTTTTCATTTCGCCAGTTCCAGCAGAAACTAGGTCAATACAGCCCCAAGTAGTGTATCCCAAGAGCTCAACGCCGTCTTCTACAATAGCATCTCTCATTGTCAGGACGTGTTGACGGAGGTAGTCGATACGGTAATCATCTTCTACATAGCCATTTTCATCTGGAGTGTCAACTGCTCCCAGACCATTTTCAACCACAAAGAGTGGTTTTTGATAGCGATCCCAGATAGAATTGAGGGTAATGCGGAAACCGAGCGGGTCAATCTGCCAGCCCCATTCCGATGCGTCCAGGTAAGGGTTTTTAATAGAAGCAAAGATATTACCTGCTGTCTTTTCCTTGACTGCAGGATCGCCAGATGCGATACGGCTAGAGTAGTATGAGAAGGAAATAAAGTCCACCGTATGCTCTTTCAGGAGTGCTAGGTCTTCGTCGGTCATTTCAATCTCAATACCTGCACGCTCCCACTTCTTCTTGGCATAGTTTGGATAATAGCCACGTGCCTGAACATCGATGAAGAAATAATTTTCACGGTCTTCTTGCAGACCTTCCCAAACATCACGAGGATGACAAGTATGTGGGTAATATTGACCTGCGGCCAACATACAACCAACCTTGTTTTCTGGGTCAATTTCATGGGCTAATTTAGTAGCAATGGCAGATGCTACAAGCTCGTGGTGGGCAGCCTGGTATTTGACCTGCTCCACATTTTCACCTTCTTCAATTTGGTATTCATTCGGATAGAATTTACGAACTTCCCAAGATAAAGGATTTTCAATTGATACACCTTCATGGCTTCGTTCAAATACAAAATGCAAATGATCCGCCAATGCCAAGTACAAAGACAGGTCGAATTGGACTCCTAAAACTCCCTCTGCCTTATTGATAATAGCATTTACTACTTCCACCTCAGTACTTTCCATTTGTAAATACAGGCTTGACAAATCCGATTGTTGGTAGTCATTTTGTAATACAAAGGTTTTTTCAATTTTGCTGGTGTCTAATTCTTCACCAGCTTTTTTCTGAAAACCCAACCCTTTCCCCATGACAATCAACTCACGACCCTGTTGGTCTGTTGCTTGAATGACATTATTGTTGTACACTTTTTCAATTTGCATCTGCCTTACCGCCTCACAATCTGAATGGATAAAAAGAACCTAAGTAGATAGCAAATAAGACTGTTCCCAGACCATTTACTATCCACTTAGGTTTTGCCTGCTAATCAGTAACAATCCTTATCATTATCATATCAGATTGAAAACGCTTTTGCAAGTTCTATTGGATTGATAGTAGCCCCAATTTTTCGAAAGCATTATAAAGACCATCATGTTCTACATCGTCAGTCACCATATCAGCCATAGCCAAGATTTCCGCTCCGCCATTTCCCATAGCGACCCCAACCGCACAATACTCTAGCATTGGAATATCAATTTTGGCATCTCCAAATGCGATGGTGTCCTCTTTTTTAGCACCTAAATGTTTCAATAGAACATCGATCGCATGTGCCTTGTCAATGTCTTTCACACCTAAATCACCAAACAGGGCTGTCTCTCCGCGACCACCCCAGGTATTAGCTACTAACTGTGGAAACGCATATTTTGAGTCCAAATGATCCTGATAGGAATCTAGCACAAAACTGATTTTATTCAAATCATCTCGATACAATTCTCCATCAAAAACCAATCCATGCAAGACATCTTCAACTTCTTGGTGAGCAACTTCTTCGGCTGTTTTCCCCCTATTCATTGCATAAATTTTCATGGTTTCGCGAGCTCGTTCACGGAAGTTTTCACTCGCAAAAAGACCATTGTTACTTTCCAAGTAAAACTCTAGGCCTCGTCCATGGAGCCAATCTACAACAGCTTTGGCATCTTCCTTAGAAATGAGTTGGTGCATGACGACTTTTCCTTGATGCTCTACATAGGATCCATTTCCACCAATCATTCCATCAAGCCCAATTTCCCACAATTCTGGCTGCATTTCTGCTCGACTGCGACCAGTACAGACATAGACCAAGTGCCCATTTTCACGAGCTTGTCGAATAGCACGAATCGCCGATTCGGGAATCCGATTATGGTAGTCTACTAAGGTCCCATCCACATCTAAAAAAATAATCTTGCGCATCTGTTTTCTCCTTGTTTCTTATTACTATTATTATAATTCGTTCTAAGCTCAAAAGCAGACAAAAAAATGCGAAAAATTGATACTATTGTATGAAAAAGGTTGCTGATGTGGGAGATTAACTAACTTAGACTCAATGAAAATCAACTTTCGCCTAGCTTCAACTATCTGGGAGATAGTTAGAGGCTGGAAATATTGCGAACTGAGTTCGCGTCATTAAGCCGACGATAGAACTCTGAACTTTCTCATTTCAGTGTAACAGGCTGAGGCTAGGCTCAAGACCAGGACCACTCATCCAGGCTCTTGACTACGGAAATATTTGATGTTCAAAAAGTATTATAACTCGTATGCACTGCACAGCACCTTTATAAGCAATGTGCAAATGAATACAGATTTGAAAAATATATCACTAATAAAATTTGTAATCACTTTGAGTTTTATCAACTCCACATCCAAATGTTACTAACTTTTGAACATCATTTTGCTGTCCGTTAAACAAGCCTGCCACTATTTTTGATCCAACAATAACACCGTCAGAAACACGATTGAAACGTAGGATATCTTCTTGACTAGAGACACCAAAACCTGTAAGAACTGGCACAGGTGACAGTTCTGTTAATTCGTGCAAATGATAATCTAAATCATCTGTGTATTGGTTAGATTTCCCTGTGACCCCATTAATAGCCACAGCATAAACAAATCCTTGAGCATCTTGCACCAACTGCCTTTGTCTATCCTCACCAGTCGTCAAACTAACCAAACGAATCAGGCAAATATCTCTTTCTTGCAAATAAGCTTTCAAAATTGATTCTTGCTCATAAGGCAAATCTGGAATGATCAAGCCTTTAACACAGGTTTGTTCTAAATCATCAAAAAAACGCTCCAAGCCATATTGAAATACGGGATTAAAATAGGACATAATAATCAATGGAACTTGACTAGTCTCTTCTTTCAATTTTTGGACAATTTCAGTCAAGGTCACACCCTTTGCTAGGCTTCGTTGCCCAGCTGCTTCGATAACAGGCCCATCAGCTACAGGGTCTGAAAAGGGTACACCTATTTCGATTGCTGAAACACCCGATTGTTCAAGGAATTGAATGGTTTCGAATAACCCATCCAACCCCTGATTATGATCACCAGCCATAATGTAAGGAATAAAAATTCCTTTTTGAGCATTCTTTATTTCCTGTAAACGAACTTGTAAGGTTTTGGTCATATTAGTTCTCCTTTTTTTCTGCTTGTAGCCTTTCTCGAACTTGTGCAACATCTTTATCCCCTCGACCTGAAAGACAAACAATGATGGATTTATCTGGCCCTAATTCTTTTGCCAGGGTTGGCAAATATGCAATAGCATGACTGGACTCTAGGGCAGGAATAATACCTTCTAAACGGGATAAGAGTTTAAAGCCTTCTAAAGCCTCTTCATCTGTTACTGAAACGTAGGTAGCGCGATCAATTGCATTAAAGTAACTATGTTCTGGACCAATGCCAGGATAATCAAGACCAGCCGAAATAGAGAATGCTTCTAAAATTTGACCATTTTCATCCTGTAGAACATCCATCAAAGCCCCATGAAGAACTCCTGGTCGTCCCTTAGCAAAAGTTGCTGCATGGAAGTCTGTCTCCAATCCAAGTCCTGCAGCCTCAACACCATACATTGCAACAGAGGTATCATCCACAAAAGGATAGAAAAGGCCCATTGCATTAGATCCTCCACCAATACATGCCAAGAGAGCATCTGGTAACTGACCACCAGAAATCTCTGCAAATTGACGTTTTGCCTCTTTTCCAATTACGCTCTGAAAGTCACGGACAATTTCTGGAAATGGTGCTGGTCCAAGGACAGATCCCATAACATAATGGGTATCCTCAACTTGAGCAACCCAAGCTCGAAGAGCTGCATTTACCGCATCTTTTAGCACGCGTGACCCATCCGTTACGGCATGAACCTTTGCACCTAATAATTCCATACGAAAAACGTTGAGAGCCTGACGTTTAACATCTTCTTCCCCCATATAAATGGTACATTCCATATCAAAGAGGGCTGCTGCGGTAGCTGTGGCAACACCGTGCTGCCCCGCGCCAGTTTCAGCAATAATTTTTTTCTTTCCCATCCGTTTCGCAAGCAATACCTGCCCCAACGAATTGTTAATTTTATGGGCACCCGTATGATTCAGATCTTCGCGTTTTAGATAGATTTTAGCACCTCCGCAGTAATCTGTAAGGCGTTTGGCAAAGTAGAGGGGATTTTCTCGCCCAACATACTGGACAAGCAATTCTTCAAATTCCGCCTGAAACTCTGGATCTTCTTTGGCAGTTCGGTAGGTCTGTTCTAGTTCTAATACAGCAGTCATCAATGTCTCTGGTACGAATCGACCGCCGTATTCTCCAAAGAATCCGTCTTTATTTGGTTGTTGGTAAGTCATAGTTTCACTCTTTCTATAAATGCTTTTATTTTTTCAACATCCTTTTGCCCATTTGTCTCAACACCCGAGGAGACATCTACGGCATAAGGAGTAAATAAGGATTGCGCTTCTGCTACATTATCCACTGTCAAGCCCCCTGCAATGAAAAATGGTTTTTCAAAGTTATGATGGGCTAATAGTTTCCAATCAAAAAGTTGACCCGATCCTGCATTTGGAGCATCAAAGAGAAGGTAGTCTGCATTTGTATTCAACTCCCCTAGGGTATTGTCCAGTTGAATGGCTCGAATGATTGGAACTGAAATGTGATGCGATAGACATTCATCCCAGTTACCATGGATCTGAATCAAGTCCAATGGAACCACCGAAATAGCCGTTTCTAGTTCTTTCAAACTTGGTTGGACAAATACCCCTACTATTTTTACTGTAGGAGGAATCAACTGGGCCAACTCATGTGCTTTTTCAAAGCTCACTCGCCGCTTACTTGGTGCAAATACAAATCCAATATAATCCGCTCCTGCTTCAACTGCAGCATACACCGCCTCCTTAGTAGAAAGCCCACAAATTTTAACCTTTGTCAATCGATAACTCCTTTACTTTTTGCGCAACATCTTCCGACTGCATCAGTGCTGTTCCGACTAAGAGTGCATGAAAGTAGGGAGCAAGGAGTTCAGCTTGTTCATTTGTAAAAATGCCTGATTCTGATACATACACTCTGTCCGGTAGAAAATGAGGTGCTAAGTCAAGACTAGTTTGAAGGGAAACTTCAAATGTTGTTAGGTTCCGATTGTTGACCCCAATTATCTTTGCGCCAATGCGATGAGCAATGTCTAATTCTGAAAGATTATGAGTCTCAACCAATACTTCCAGACCTAAACGGGTTGCAAATTTAAACAATTCTTTGAGCCTGTCTTCGGACAAAGCCGCCACAATCAATAGTATCACTGTAGCACCTGCATTAAGACTGCGAATAATTTGTTTTTCATCAATGATAAAATCTTTCGCTAATGTCGGAATTGAAACCAAATCTGAGATTTGACGAAGAAACTGTACATCCCCCTTAAAGAAAATTTGGTCAGTCAATACTGAAATCATAGCAGCCCCTGCTGCTTCGTATTGGCTTGCTTGCTCAGTAATATCCACCGTCAGATTGATATCTCCCATACTAGGGCTAGCTTTTTTTACCTCAGTAATCAGTTGTAATTGACCCTTCTGCTTGGTAAGAAAATCAAATAACGAATAGGTTGAACGAACAGATTCTACTGGCTCATTTACCAGCTGAGCAACCTCTGCCTCCTTTTGCTTTAAAATTGTCTGTAAAAAATCCTGACTCATATCTGAACCTCCCTTAGTTCTTCCAATTTTCTCAGAGCAGAACCGTCCGCAAGTAGACTTCGAGCCAATTCAACTCCTTCACGGATACTTGAAACCTTACCATTTGCATAAAAGCCTAGACCTGCATTTAAAACCGTCGTTTCTAAGTAAGGACTTGCTTGATTTTGTAGAACTGACAACAAAATTTCTGCATTCTCCACAGCATCTCCACCTTGAATATCCGCGAGTTCTAATGGATTCAGATCCACATCAGCAAAGGTAAATCTTCCCTGATGGATATTTCCATCTGTAAGCAAAGTGTAGTGATTCTCTCCAAATAAGGCCGCTTCATCCATATGGTTTGGTCCTGTGATAAGTAACGCCCGTCGTCTTCCCATTTTTTTCATAACATGGGCCAGATCCAACTGGAGGTCTTCTCGATAAACTCCCATCAATTGACTATCTAATGATAGGGGATTGGCTAAAGGACCAACAATATTCATAATTGTTGGAACTCCCAATGCCCGTCTGGCTGGACCAATAAAGCGCATGGCTGGATGCATGGTTTGAGCAAAGACAAAAGCCAATCCAACCTCTGACAATGCTTTTGATAATACTTCTGGATTCGCTGCAATATTTATCCCCAATTCTTCAAGTACATCTGCAGAACCTGACTTCGATGAAATAGATCGATTTCCCGCCTTCGCTAAACGAATACCTCCAGCTGCCAAGATAAAGCAAGCCGTCGTCGAAATATTAAAACTATACGATTGATCCCCACCCGTACCGCAGTTGCACATTGCGTCCGAATATGTTTGAGGCAATTGTACAGCATGTTTTTTCAAAGACTTTACGACACCTGCAATTTCATCAACTGTTTCACCCTTCATTTTCAAGCCTAGTAACAGAGCTGCAATCTGACTTTCTGTCAATTCTCCATTCAGAATACGATTAAAAACTCCTTCGATTTCTCCCTCAGATAAGTCTTGTTTTGTAGCTAATTTTTCAAAAATTTCTTTCATCTTACTACCTCTCTAACAAACTGTTCAATCATTTGTAAGCCTTCCGGACTCCCTATACTTTCTGGATGAAATTGCAAACCAAAAATCGGTAATTGCTTATGTTGGATAGCCATAATTTCGTCATCATCTGTTGTACGAGCAGTCACTATAAAATCTTTTGGCATTTCATCAATGACAATCGAGTGATAACGCATGATTTCTACATCTCCCTGAAAACCATTGAAAATTGGAGAGTTTCCTTCCACTCGCATCTGACTCTGCTTCCCATGCATAACCGTTTTGGCTAATCTCAACTGCCCTCCAAAAACTTCAGCGATTGCTTGATGCCCCAAACAAATGCCCAATATTGGTTTTTTATCTGCAAAAATCTGTATCATTTCTTCCATTTTTCCAGCATCTGCTGGCCAACCTGGTCCTGGAGAAAAAACCAAACCTTTCGCTTTATTTGCTTCATCGAATAGATTCTCCGCATCATTTCTCAATACCTGCACAGGTGAAAACTGTCCTAGATATTGGGCTAAGTTATAGGTAAATGAATCATAGTTATCAATTAAAAGAATCATAGCACTCTCCTATTTTCGTCATCGCCTTTGCCTTGTTCAGCGTTTCTTGGTATTCATTTTCTGGAACACTATCATATACAATTCCTGCACCTGCTTGCACATAGGCTTTGCCATTTTTCACTACCATGGTGCGAATAGCAATCGCAAAATCCATATCTCCTGTAGCAGATAGATAGCCAATTGCTCCTGCATATATGCCGCGCTTTTCCTTTTCTAATTCATAGATGCGTTGCATGGCTCTAATTTTCGGTGCTCCTGAGACAGTTCCAGCAGGTAGGGTAGCTTTTAATGCATCTAATACAGTCAAATTCTCCAATAATTGTCCTTTGACAATACTTGTTAAGTGCATCACATATCGGAAATATTCAACTTCCATATACTTAGTAACTTCGACAGTTCCAATTTGTGCAATTCGACCAATATCATTTCTCCCCAAATCAACCAACATTCTATGTTCAGCAACTTCTTTCGTATCTGTTGATAAATCAGCCGCCAATCGTTGGTCCTCCTCCTCATCATTTCCACGAGGCCGAGTTCCAGCAATTGGATTAGTTGTCACGATTCCATCTTTTACAGACACAAGACTTTCTGGACTAGCGCCGATTATTTGATAATCTTCAAAATCATAAAAATATAAATAGTTCGATGGATTGGTAACCCGTAAATTACGGTAATAATCAAAAGGGTTGCCAGAAATATCTGATGAAAAACGTTGACTGAGGACACATTGAAACATATCGCCTTGCCGAATCAATTGTTTTGCTGACCTAACCATATTTTCGAATTCTTCTTTTTCAAGATGACTCTTGAAGGATAATGATTGAAGATCATGGGGTGCAAATTCATCGGGTGCTGGATTTTTTAATTCGGCTAAAACACCTGCTAGAGCTTTCTCCATCTCACTCGAACTACGGCCACTATAGGTATTATCTTCATGAATGGAGAGAATCTCCTTCTTATGATCAAATACTAAATACGATTCATAAATAAAGAAATGCATATCAGGTGTTCCAATAGTGTCCTTTGGGATATGACCAATGGGTTCATAGAGACTAATCAAGTCATATCCAACAAATCCAATCGCCCCTCCTTGAAAGGGAGCCTCTCCAGTCAAATTCGAACCTTCCACCACAGATTGTAGGTATTCCAATGGATCACCTTCCACCACTTCTCCATTGTTGGTCAACACACCATGGTCATATTTGATTTCATAGACAGGATTATAGGCAATAATGGAAAAACGAGCGTTTCCCTTTTCTCTCGGAATGGATTCTAGGATAATCTTATGCTTACCTTTTAGTCGCATAAAGGCTAGAATGGGGGTTAATATATCTGCTGGTAGTAAGTTGTGCATGGGAACTCCTTTTGTGAAAACAAAAAGCCCTCACACAGAAAAAATCTGTGCGAGGGCGTCTAATCAAAGCTAGCGCGGTGCCACCTCCATTAACAAGGGTACATAAAAAACCTTGTCATCTCAAACTCCTCCAACAAGGAGTCGCACGGTAAGGGGTGCCAACCGGAAGGATATTGATTACCTTCTCATATCAAACATCAGCCCATTTCATCTTCGTTTGCTACTGACTCGCAACAACCGTCAGTTTTCTGAAAACAAACTTGAAGATTACTTCTTCTGATTAGTATTCATTTTATACTATTTTCAAAATATGTCAAGTATATTTTAATAAATTTTCAGAATATTCGGTTTTTACAACCAATTTTTCTGTAGAGTATTATCTTTACCAAGTACAGAAGGTAATACTCTTGGATAATCAACAGGATTTCTTGCCAACAGACTTGTTACGAAAAAATCTGCAACAAAGCTTGCAAACATTACCAGGAATAGAAATGCACAGAAATTGATTTATGACCAAATTTCAAGTATTGTTCTCCAAACCCTTCCTATTTCATTATTTAAAAAAAAGAAAGCCAATCGGACTTTCTTTTGATTCATTATATTATTTCCGTTTTGGTGGGTTGTGGATCGCAACACCAAGAACATCAAGGAAGGCCTCATACATAACTTCTGAGAAGGTTGGGTGACCATGGATAGAAGCTGCCACATCGTCAACAGTCAATTCAGATTCCATGATAGTTGCTGCTTCGTTGATCATTTCAGCTGCAACTGGACCGATGATATGAACACCAAGGATTTCATGGTATTTCTTATCAGCGATAACTTTTACGAAACCATGTGCTTCGTTAGAAGCAATCGCACGACCATTACCAGTGAAGCTGTTGCGACCGATCAGGATATTTTCTTTACCGTATTTCTCGATTGCTTGGTCTTCAGTCAAACCAACCATCGCAATTTCAGGGTGTGTGTAAACCGCTGCTGGTGTGAAGTCCAATTTAGCCTTGTGGTGGTTGCCGTTGATAGCATTCTCAGCAGCAACTTCACCCATACGATAAGCAGCGTGTGCCAACATTTTAGTACCATTAACGTCACCAGGTGCATAAATTCCTGGGATAGAAGTTTCTTGGTATGCATTAACCTTGATACGACCGCGATCCAACTCAAGGTTAAGATTTTCAAGACCAGCCAATTGAGGTACACGTCCAATTGAAAGAAGAGCTTTTTCAGAAATAATTTCTGAACCATCGTTCAATTTAATTGTCAATTGATTGTTGGCTTCAACAATCTCAGATACACCAACAGAGGTCAAGAATTTCATACCTTTCTTAGAAAGGACTTTTTGCAATTCAACAGACACTTCGCGGTCCATACCAGGAATGATACGGTCAGCCATTTCAACAACTGTCACTTCAGTACCGTAAGACGCGTAAACCAAACCAAGTTCCACACCGACTACGCCACCACCCATAACAGTGAGTGACTTAGGAATTTCACGCAAGTCAAGGATATCATCAGAAGTTAACACCAATTTAGAATCAATACCTGGGATGTTGATACGAGAAACCTTAGAACCAGTTGCAAGTACAATGCTGCGACCTTTAAGCACTTTATCACCAATCACAACTGTCTTATCAGGGTTTACTTGTCCAAGACCATTGAAGATGGTTACCTTGTTGGCTTTCAAGAGACCCGCTACACCACCAGTCAAAGTCTTCACAACCTTGTTCTTGAAGTCAACTGTTTTATCCATATCTACTGTGTAGTTTGTAGATGCAAGATTGATACCACGCTCTGCCGCAATCTTCAATCCATCAAGAATTTCAGCATTTTTGAGGTAGGTCTTAGTTGGGATACATCCTTTGTTCAAGCAAGTCCCACCAAATTCTGATTTTTCAACGATTGCGATTTTACCACCTAGTTGGGCACCACGAATCGCTGCATAGTAGCCAGCAGGACCACCACCGACAACAATCATATCGTACTCGTCTGCTGCCAATTCAGCCTTAGGAGCTTGTGGAGCTACTGCAGGAGTTGCAGGCACTTCCAAACCAGCTGCTTTCAAGTCTGCAGTTGCTTGTGCAACTTCTGCTGGAGCCGGTGCGCTACCTGCTTCAACTGTTTCACCTTCTGCACCAAGGTAAGCAATAACTTCTGTTACAGGAACTGTTGCACCGTTACCGTGAACGATTTTCAAAAGAACACCTGATTCTTCCGCTTCCAACTCCATGCTTGTTTTATCTGACATCATCTCTAAGATAACATCACCTTCATTGACAAAATCACCCTCTTGTTTTTTCCATTCGATGATTTCACCTTCTTGCATGTCTACACCAAGTTTCGGCATAATAATTTCAATTGCCATAATTATGATACAAAGAACGTCAAATGCGACAGAATTTTAGGAGTCCAACGCAGGATGCTTACATCCAAGGCGGACTATCTAAATTCCGAAGCATTTAGTTCGTGTTCAAATGTCACGAACTCGTTCTACATCCTTTCTTTATTTTCTATTCAGAAATCTAATTCTTTTATTTTTTTAACCAACGATAAAATCAATATCAAATCAACAATTCCAATGGGTTTTCCAGCAAGTTCTTCAAGTCAACCATGAACTTAGCACCATTCATACCATCAATGATACGGTGGTCAATGGTCAAGCAAAGTGCCATAATTGGACGGATTTTGATTTCACCATCAATAACTACTGGAGTTTGAACAGTTGCTGCTACACCAAGGATTGCTGAGTTTGGTTGGTTGATAATTGGGTTAAAGGTTTTGGTACCAAACATACCCAAGTTGGTGATAGAGAAGGTAGATCCTGACATTTCAGCTCCCTTCAACTTACCAGATTGAGCTTTCTTGATAACATCTTTTGATGCCACAACAAATTCAGACAAGCTCATCTTATCTGCGCCATGAACAACTGGCACCACCAAGCCATCATCTAGACCTACTGCGATACCAAGGTTGACAAACTTGTGTAATTCGATTTCTTGTGCATCGTTAATCAAAGAAGCGTTCATGTAACGGTGTTCTTCTTTCATCAAAGTACGAACAACCGCAAGACCAATCAAGTCTGTAAAGGTCACTTTCAGACCAGTCTTGTTCATAATTGGCTCAAGGACTTGCTTACGAAGCGCCATGAGGTTGGTCATGTCGATATCGTAATTAAGCGTAAAGGTTGGAGCAGTCAAGTAAGAGTTGACCATACCTTTTGAAATCGCCTTACGCATTGGGCTCATCTTAATGATTTCAACGCCTTCTGGCAATTCTTTAGCTGGTTTCTCTTCCACTTTAGGAGCTGGAGCCACAACTTCTGGTTCTACGGGAGCAAGAACAGCAAGTACATCTTCCTTAACAATTTTACCATTGACACCAGTTCCAGTGATTGTTGACAGATCAACACCATGGTCAGCTGCAATACGGGCTGCGAGCGGTGTCGCCTTAGGTGCTGCACCCTTGAAGTCTTCTACGTCAACCTTGTGGACACGGCCATTTGCACCAGTTCCTGGAACAAGACCCAAATCAATGCCCAATTCCCCAGCCAAATTACGTGCCGCTGGAGTTGCACGCACCTTGCCGCCACCTTGTGGCTTAGCTGCCACTGCAGGAGCAACGATAACAGACGTGCGACCTGCTGGTACTTCTTCAATAGCTGCAGCTGGCTCAACAGCAGGAGCACTATCTGCTTCAACTGTTTCACCTTCTGCACCGATGTAGGCAATGACCTCTGTCACAGGAACAGTCGCACCGTTGCCATGAACAATTTTCAATAGGACGCCAGACTCTTCTGCTTCCAGCTCCATGCTGGTCTTGTCAGACATCATTTCCAAGAGAACATCGCCTTCGTTGACGACATCGCCCTCTTGTTTTTTCCACTCGATGATTTCACCTTCTTGCATGTCCACACCAAGTTTAGGCATTATAATTTCTACTGCCATTTTTTAGATACCAAGTCCGAACAGAAAACAATTGAATATAGGAAATCGTAGAAAATATTGATTTTCAATCGATTCATACATTTTTAAGTTTTCCGAACGGGTTCAATTCCTTTCTTTCAATTTCTTACGTTATCAAAGAACCAACTCCAATGATATTCATTGAACCAGGTCAATTCTTTTCATACATTCCTTCAAACAGGGTTAGGACGGTTGCCCGTCCTTCCATTTTGTCTTTAGCCCTTGTTTATTTGCTTATAAATTGCCGCTTTGATTTTCTCTACGTTTGGCAATACTGCATTTTCAAGAATGTTAGCGTAAGGAACTGGTACATCGTCTGAAGCGATACGGATGATTGGTGCATCCAAGTAGTCAAAAGCTTCGCTTTCTGTGATGATTGATGCGATTTCACCGATGAAACCACCTGTTTTGTAAGCATCGTTGACCAAGATAACCTTACCAGTTTTCTTCACAGATTCGATGATTAATTCTTTATCCAATGGGATAAGGGTACGTGGATCTACCACTTCTACGCTGATGCCTTCTGCAGCCACTTCTTCAGCCGCTTTCAACACACGTTCCAACATACGACCGTATGAAATGATAGTTACATCAGTACCTTCACGTTTGATTTCGCCTTTACCAAGTGGAATGTAGAAATCAGGATCCAAGTTCACTTCTTCTTTTTTACCGTAAAGAGCTTTTGGTTCCAAGAAGATAACTGGGTTGTTGTCAAGGATAGATGATTTCAAAAGACCTTTTGCATCGTTAGCAGTACCAGGTGCAACAACTTTGATACCTGGAATGTGAGTCAACCAAGCTTCAAGAGATTGTGAGTGCTGTGCTGCTGAACCGATACCTGAACCAGATGCCACACGGAAGGTTACAGGTGTTTTCAAACCACCACCAAACATATAGTTGGTTTTGGCCGCTTGGTTAACAATCGCATCAAGGGCAATTGTGATGAAGTCCATGAAAGTCAAGTCAACGATTGGACGAAGACCTGTTTGAGCCGCACCAACCGCAGAACCAGCGATTGCAGCCTCAGAGATAGGCGTATCGCGAACACGTTTTGGACCGAATTCGTCCAACATACCAACAGATGTACCGAAGTCACCGCCGTAGATACCGACGTCTTCCCCCATTAAGAATACTTTTTCATCCTTACGCATTTCTTCGCTCTGAGCCAAGTTAATCGCTTCACGCAAGGCCATTACTTTTGTTTCAGCCATTTTTACAATTTCTCCTACTTATATCAATTTACTTTTACTGTACTAAGGAAAATCAATCAATTACCACATTGTAATCAATCATCATACCTGCCTAGTTTGACTAAACTCTAAAGAGCACAGTCAAACTTCTGACGTTAATAGTTGGGTTCAGACTAGAGGCTTGGAAAAATAGATGAGCCATTAACGATGTCCGCATCACTAGCTGACTCCCTAATTTTTCTGTGCCTCTTTAACGTCTTCACACCCTAGTCCACAAACACGTCTTCGTATGCGATTGAAATATCTGGATCTGGACTTTCTTGTGCAAATTTCACAGCAGCCTCAACTTGTTCAGCGACTTGTGTTTCAATTGCATCTAATTCTTCATCTGTTGCAATCTTGTTTTCAGTCAAATATGTACGGTATTTCTTAAGTGGATCCTTTGCTTTCCAAGCTGCAACTTCTTCTTTTGTACGGTAGGCTCCGGCATCAGCTGTCGAATGTCCAAACCAGCGATAAGATTCAACCTCCACCATCGCTGGGCCATTTCCTGCACGAACATACTCAATTACTTCTTGCATTTTTTCATAAACAGCAATGACGTCATTACCATCTTCAACATAGTGACCTGGAATACCGTATGCTGCCGCACGTTGGTAGAGGTGAGGAATTTTTGTTGAATAAGAAATGTCTGTTGAGATACCATATCGGTTATTTGTAATAAAGAAAATAACTGGTAAATTCCAGACAGCCGCCAGGTTCATTGACTCATGGAATGAGCCTTCATTTGTTGCTGAGTCACCTGAGAAGGCGATAACGATATTATCTGTCCCAAGGTATTGTTGTGTGAGAGCCGCTCCTACTGCAAGGGCATAACCACCACCGACGATACCGTTTGAACCAAAGTTTCCTTTTTCAACATTAGCCAAGTGCATGGAGCCACCACGGCCCTTGGATGTACCAGTTGCCTTACCAGCAAGTTCAGCCATCATACCGTTGATGTCAATACCTTTTGCAATAACATGACCATGACCACGGTGATGTGAAAAGATAATATCTTGATCAGTCAAACCAATGATTGGTCCAACAGCAGCTGCTTCTTCACCAACTGAGAAGTGGGTCATTCCTTGTACAAAGCCACGACGCACCAATTTATTTAATTTCATATCAACATCACGAATCAGTTGCATTTTCAAGAACATATCCAAGTGTTGTTCTTTTGAGATAGATACCATAATTTCCTCCAAAGGTTTTTCTCTTTCTGTATTATGATAGACCAATATTTCACAAATGGCAAGTATTTGAACCGTTTTCTTTTTGCAGAAATTTTCGTGAAAAACCTTTATTTCGTGCGTTTTTTCACAAATTTCAACAAATGACAAACCGTCTCGTTTGAAACTTTTTTCACAAACTTAAAAAGAGTCTTGTCAGTCATTTTCCTTTCTGTTAATATAGAAAAGGAGGTGCTTATGGAATTCGATTTGTTTCTTATGATGTGCAACTATATTGGCACAATTGCCTTTGCTGTATCGGGTGCAGTAAAAGGTTTCAAGAAAAAGTTAGATATTTTTGGAATTAGTCTCCTCAGCATCATTACTGCTGTTGGTGGTGGCATCATTCGTGATATAATGGCAAATAGGATTCCGACTGCCTTGACCGACCTGACTGCAGTCTACTTATCTCTTGTTGTGGCTATTGTGATGTACTTGATTGTTATCAATCTAAAGCAGGACAAACCTCTTGATAAGAAGATGATTCATTTCCTTTCCCAGACAAACCTTATCTTTGATGCAATCGGTCTAGCCATTTTCGCCCTTATTGGAGCAAGTACAGGAGTTGAACTTCAACTAAATGCCGTAACGAGTGGTATTTTAGCAGCACTAACAGGAGTTGGTGGCGGAATTGCTCGTGATTTATTAGTTAATGAGACACCGATTGTCCTAAAGGAAGATGTCTATGCTGTGTTAGCACTCTTTTCTGGTATCTTATACCATCTCTGTGTTGTGGATTGGAGATTACCACAAATTCCCGTATTCATTACCATTTTCAGCCTTGCTTTGCTCATTCGACTTTTGGTCATTAAATATAAAATTAACCTTCCGAACATGGAAACAAAACGAAAGGCCTGAGTTTCTCAAGACTTAGACCTTTTTATTATAATTTGACGATCAATTACCAGCCACCGTGGCCACCTGCACCTGGTCCTGTTGCTGTGATTTGTGTAATCTGCTCACCGTTAACTGTCACAGTACCTCCTGTCAATTCAGCAGTTCCATCGAAGTCAAAAGCAGATTGAGCTGTTACATCGATTGTACCTCCGGAGATATAGATATCTCCATTAGCATCAAAGGCATCCGTATCCCCACTACCTACAGCCACTTTCAAGTCACCGCCAGTTACCTTGATAAAGATATCTGATGACGTTGTACTTGCCGCATTAATAGCATCATCTGAACCGTAAACATCTAGTGTACCACCATTAATCGTGATGTTAGTACCTTCAAATGCCTCAGAAGATTCTGATACTGTAATGGTACCTCCGTCAATTGTCAAAGCCGTCTCCGCTTTAATACCATCATCACCTGCTTTTACAGTAATTTCACCACCTGTGATAGTTGTATAACCTTTGGTAGTATCTGTATCATTTGTAGACTTGATACCATCACCACCTGCTGTTACATTGATTGTACCACCATTGATTGTCAATGAATCCTTACCACGGATACCATCATCCACTGCTGTCACAGTGATATTTCCTGCATCAATAACTAAATCATCAGTTGAGACAATACCATCTTGGAAGTTTCCTTCTACTGTCAGGCTACCATTCCCCGTAATGGTTAAATCCGCCTCAACATGAATAGCACCTTCAATATTTGTATCAGTGTGATTGCTCGTGTCTTTCACAGTGTTTGTCGTTCCATCTTGAAGTGCCAACTCAACATTATCCGCACTAATAACATTGATTGCGGCAGTATCTGAGCTTGAAATCTCGGCACCTGCTAAAATGATACGGACATTTGCATCTGTTTCAACCGTTATACCTGCAGTTGTTGAACCTGTTAGAATATAGGTTCCACCTTCCGTTATTTTCAATCCATCATTTGAAAGCGTTACTTCTGTAGTAGGAAGGGCTGACCAGTCAATAGAAGATGATGATGAACTTGAGTCAGATGATGTGCTATCGCCAGAAGTAGTTGCTGCACTTGATTGACTTGTAGCTGTAGAACTTGATGTTGTCGTTGAACTAGAAGTTGATGAACATGCCGCCAAGACACCGATACTCATCAACGTGACACCTGAATAAAGTAGTTTTTTAAAATTTGTTTTCATAAATAGATTCCTTTTCTTTCTTAGAAGGTTTTGGGATGCCTTCCTGATATGCTCTTAGTTTACCTTCCCTACCTAAAAGAAAGATTAAAGATTACCAAAAGAAAACTTAAAGTACTACTTAAATAAAAAAAGCTGGAAACCCCAGCTTCTATCCATTCTTATTTTACACTATAATTTAACCCAATTTAAACTTGATAAATCAAGTAAAGGGGATGTTTCAGGATTAGTATCTGATTCAGAAATCCGTTTCAATCCTGGAATCATTGCATTGTACTGATAAATCCGGTATACTCCACCCCCTTCAAATAAATAGGTTCCATCCTGTAAAGGACGAAGAATGGCATCCGGGCCAATTTCAAAACCAATATTTCGGAAATTATCTACTAAACGGAGACTCTCCCCAGTTAGCTGTGTGTAAAGATCAATGAGGGTATAGTCACCAGATTTATTCAAGGCTAAGAGCAATTCCTCTGTCCCATCTTGATCAATATCGTATAGGCTATAAAATGCTCCGCTGTATTCTTGGCCTTGACTCGTCAGTAAACTTAGATAACTACTAACCTCGTCCTGATTGATCGCTTCAGAAACCTGACCTAAATTAGCTTGGTAACGATCGATAACGGACTGGTACACAGTCGGTATCGTCTGAGTATTTGTAGACGATGCTTCGGTTTGTGAATCTGAACTAGATGTAGGCTCTGAGGAAGACTCTGGGATAGATTGTTGGTCCGAACTAGTTGTAACTTGGCTCGATGAACTAGTATGGGAAGTTTCGTCTTCCTTGGTCTGAGTGGATTGACATGCTGCTAATAACACAACCGTGGATACCAACATTATACGACTAATAAGCTTTTTCATAACTTCCTCCTACGCAATCTCTTTTATATTAGTATATCATCTTTAGAAAAACTTGTAAACGCTCACCATTTTTCTCCCATCTCGATCAGCCGAAACCATGCTCTATCTAGTGTACAATTAGAACTATATTACTACTAAAAAAATAATGCGTTTTTAGGTAATATATAATGAAAAGAGTAAGGAGCTGACCCATGAATGATTCTGCCAAAACAAAACAACAACAAGCATTGATTCTCCTTTTAGACGAAGAGGAATTCGACCGCATTTCTGTCAGTAAAATTTGTAAAGAAGCCGGCGTTCACCGCTCGACTTTCTATAGTTATTACGATAATCAATTTGATTTATTAGAAGATACCTATCAATACCTGACCCAACTGTTTTTCGCAGAATTTCAACTTTATCATGAAAATTCTTCTGCGTATCTTGAGAGCAATTTGCTGAGTAATGCTCACCTCATTCCTTACTTACAATTTGTTAAAGAATATCAAAAAATTTACAAGATTTATCTGAGTCATGAATTGGAATTTCATCATCAGGATCGCTTTGACAGCTTAGTGAGTAGGATTTTCACACCGCGTTACCAGGCACAGGGCATCCAAGATGAAACCCGCATTGCCTATATGTCTAGTTTCTTCTTAGAAGGAATCACGCAAGTGATTTCCAAATGGTTGAGGAATGATTGTGATAAGTCCATTGAAGAAATAGCCGATATTATACGAACCTGTACCACTAAAAAATAAAGTCATTTAAATTAGCTTTGATACATCGTCACTTTCGGCATACCGTACTCTACGAAGTGACTTGTTTCGCAAGTCTTATTTCCAACCTAGAACAGCCTCTAGGCTGTTCTAGCTACCTGCACCTCAGTTCCTTGTCTGAAAGCTAATTTATTCGACTATAATACTCTTGGAAAATTAAAATTTTCCCTTGTCTCAGCCTTGATGAGTGAAAAAATCCAACGAAGATTTCAGCCTGATACCTTGAACTGAGAAAGTGACAGAGTTCTATCTTTGGTCTAATGTCGCGAACACAGCCCTCTATATTTCCAGCCTTCACCTATCTCCCAGATAGTCGAAGCTAAGTTACTTTTGATTTTCATTGATATAAATCGCAGAAAAACTGAGTCTCCCTCAGCTTTTTTTATTTTTCAAGCCAACAGTTACTGGAATAATCCCAATTATCAAAACAAGGCCTATTAGCCCCAATGCCAGACAAAGTACAAAGTTTCCAGCTGTAATAAGGGCAAAGCCCCCACCAAAGACTAATAAGGCAACGACACTATATACAACTTTTGCAACGAACCGAAAATCAATATTTGGTGCTCCTTTACCAGCTAACCGTCTTTGCAAAACCCATGATAGCAGAACAAGCACAAGTCCAACTATAGCCAGTGGCATCCCAATAGAAGCCATCCCCCAATCTGGCAAGGTATAAAAACACATTCCTAATGCCAAGACTAATAAACTAACGGTATAGGCAATCAGACTCATAAAATCTCTTTTTTTCATCTTGTATCCTCTTTCTACAATTCATTTTTCGATGTGAATTTTATCGCAATTATCGTGCTCTGTTTATTCTTCATCACTCTTAGATAAGGAAGAATTTTTTGAACTAGCTGCGGCAGATAAACGAGCTTTAGCTTCTTCAATCGTTTCATTATCTTTGGTAAAAGAGGTCTCAATAATTTTATCCGATACTTTATTAAAACCAGAAACCGCAGCATCTTCCGTTGCCTTATACCCATTCAAAACTGCTTTTTCAATCACTTTATGGGTACCGACAACCTTCTCTGCTATTTTTTCATTTGCTTCTATTAGTGACATGATGTTGTCCTACTTTATTGATTGCTACTAGTATAACTTAATCATAAAGAAACTAGAACGACAACTTTTAGAAAAAGCGTTGGATGCCATTGTACGAATAAACTATTTTTAACTCTTCGAAAAAAACTGAATGTAAAAAACCTTGATGAATGAGAGGAGAGCGGACAAAATTCGACTAATACTTCTCGAGAATCAAAATCAGGCGTTGTTGACTTGATTTGATGAGTGAGAGTGGGAAAGAACTCGACCAGTCTAAAAAGAGTTCGTCAACAATTTTTCGTTTTAAGTTGTTGAGCTGAAACAGTCTATCCC
>ERZ650312.449-NODE-449-length-22863-cov-4.185286_pt1 | contig 22863 bp, 22 predicted proteins | sample MGYA00376248_ERZ650312 | MGnify/ENA primary metagenome ERZ650312 (study PRJEB26733, sample SAMN07839316) | wastewater metagenome | biome: urban; feature: wastewater treatment plant; material: waste water | place: USA: North Carolina | collected 2016-07-28 ... | reverse complement strand
AGTAGAAGAACTCAATGATACCGATAACCTTATCATCAAAGGGAATAACCTCATTGCCCTGCATAGCCTCAAGAAACGTTACAAAGGTTCTGTAAAGGTTATTTATATCGACGTTCCTTATTATTTTAGAAAAAATATCGGCGACGCTTTTCAATATAATTCCAACTTTAAAATGTCGACTTGGTTAGTTTTCCTGAAAAATCGCTTGGAAGTCGCCAAACAGTTACTTCGAGAAGATGGCTCAATTTGGATACACACAGGTGAAGATGGTATGCATTACCTGAAAGTATTAGCTGATGCAGTTTTTGGACAAGATAAATTTGTTGGAACATTGCCACGAAAAGTTCGTGATGGTAAGTCTGATGTTCCTTTCAATTTCTCTCAAGATTTTGACTGGGTATTAGTCTATACCAAAGGTTTTGAAAATCAAGCAATTGTTGGTCGTGAAGTTGAGCGAAAATATTTTGAAACACCCGACTTTCCAAACAGGCCTTGGAGAACTGCTGATTTGACAAAACAAACAACCACTAAAGAACGTCCAAATTCAGATTTTACAATGGTAAATCCTAAGACTGGAAAAGAATATCCAGTTAATCCGAAGAGGTCTTGGGCTGTGACGAAAGATACGTTTGATGAGTGGTATCAAAGTGGAGGAATTGGGTTTCCTGATGATTACGACTTTATGAAAGGCGATAGGCCATTTCGACGAGTATTCAGAGATGAGGACTTAGCTAAGTCAAAACCAGCCTATGCAAGTAGTGATACGCTTTTGAAAGATTTCATTTCGAATTTGCTTGCGAAAACTAAGAATAAAGACGGAAATGATGAGATTACGGAATTGTTTAGTCGCGATGATTTTTCTTACGCTAAACCGGAGAAACTGATTAAAGATATTCTTCAAGTTTCAAGTCAAGAGGGCGACATCGTTCTTGATTTCTTTCTTGGTTCAGGAACAACAGCCGCTGTCGCCCACAAGATGAACCGTCAATATATCGGGATCGAGCAGATGGATTATATTGAGACGGTTTCGGTGGAGCGACTGAAAAAGGTTATCGCTGGTGAACAAGGTGGTATTTCAAAAGACGTTAACTGGTCTGGTGGTGGTAGCTTTGTTTACGCTGAATTGAAAAACGATGCTCAAGACTTTAAAAATAAGATTTTTGAGGCGACAACAACGGAAGAATTATTGGAACTGTTTGAGCTTGCGAAAAAATCTTCCTTCTTGTCCTACCGCATTGACCCTAAAAAGTTGAAAAAGAATGAGTTTGAAAAATTTTCCTTGGCAGAACAAAAGCAGATCTTGTCTGAAATCATTGATAATAATAACCTCTATGTGAATTATTCTGATATTGATGATAATGATTATCAGATTTCAGCAGAGAACAAAAAGCTCAATCACTCTTTCTACGGAAAGGAAAAGTAAGCCATGCCATTTATTTACGAAACCTATGATACAGTCAGTCGGTCTGGCTTTAAGGATTTTCGGGCAGATTTGCCTGATTACCTCACGAAAAATTTGAAGCACCCCTTACGACCTTATCAGCAGGAGGCTATTGGAAGGTATCTTCACTACAAATCCGACAATAATCGTGTCAGCCCAGAGCAAGTTCTCTACAATATGGCCACTGGTTCCGGTAAAACGCTCTTGATGGCGGCGATTATCTTGGAGAAGTACCAGCAAGGTGAGCGAAATTTTATTTTCTTTGTGAACAACGATAATATCCTGACGAAAACAAAGGATAACTTCTTAGAAAGTGCTTCTGGTAAGTATCTTTTTGCGGAAAAGATTGTCATGGACGGACAAATCGTGACAGTGCGTGAAGTGACGGATTTTTCGGATAGTCGTGACGATAGTATCAATATCGTTTTCACAACTATTCAAAAGCTCCACCAAGACCTCAATACGCCACGAGAAAATCGTTTGTCTTACGAACAATTTAAGGATATTTCAGTTGTCATGCTGGCGGATGAAGCTCACCACTTGAACGCTGGTTTGAGTAATTCGGAGAAAGATGACAATACCAGTTGGACTAGTACGATTGAAATGATTCAAAAGACTGCTAAAAAGTCCAGTATCTTTGAGTTTACTGCAACGATTGACCTGACCAATCCAACCTTAGCACAAAAGTACGAAAAGTCCTTACTTTTTAAGTATGACCTGAAAGAGTTTCGACTGGACAAGTATTCGAAAGACGTCCTCTTTCATTTGGTGGATGGTGATGTCGATCATCGTATGCTACAGGCTATTATCATCAGTCAGTACCGCAAGAAAATCGCTTTGAAAAACGGAATTAACTTAAAACCATTGGTCATGTTTAAGTCGCAGAAAATTGCAGAAAGTCAAGAAAATTTGGATGCGTTTTTAGGTGTGTTGAATAATCTTTCATCGGTGAATATTCAGGAACAGCGTAACCTCGTTTCAGAGGTGGATGAAAAATCTAGTATTTTGAAAAAGGCATTTTCTTATTTCGAGACAGTTGGGATTTCAGATACTGACTTGGTGGCGGAACTTCAGGAGGATTTCCGCAAAGAACGCCTACTATTGGTGGATGGTAAAAACAAGAACAAGGATAGCCTACACCTTCTAAATACCTTGGAGCAGCCAAGTAATGAAATCCGAGCGATTTTTGCCGTCGATATGCTAAATGAAGGCTGGGACGTTCTTAATCTTTTCGATATTGTACGCCTCTACGATACCCGTGATGGGAAAACAATGAAAAACGGATTTGTTCCTGGAAAAACGACCAACACCGAGAAACAGCTGATAGGTCGCGGAGCACGTTACTATCCCTTTGTGATTGGTGATAATCTGGAGGAAAAATACACTCGGAAGTTTGATAATAATGAAAATAATGAACTCCGTGTCATTGAGCAACTGCATTATCACTCTGCGAATAACCCACGTTATATTTCAGAACTAAAGCAGGTTTTGCGTGAATCTGGGATTTTCGATGACCAAAATCTTGAGGAACGAGAACTTAAACTCAAGGAATCTTTCAAGAAGACGCGGACTTATACTGATGGTGTTGTTTGGATGAATAGGCGACTTTCATATGAGCAAATTCTTGGAGAGCGACAAGAAAGTCTATTCGACACGTCCTTTATTCCAAAGTCTTTTGAAGTAAAATTGCCAACCCAAGGCGTTCGAGACATTGAAGCTTTTGACGAAGCGACTTACGTTTCAGATAGTTTAGAAGCTCTTACGTTCAAATTCGGCAGAGTTATTGGCGACAATATCGTCAGAACGGCTATTAACCGTAATAAAAAGTTTTCGTTTGACAACCTTCAAAAAACTTTCGTAGGATTATCGAGTGTTGCTAGCTTTATCGATATGCTTGCGGATATTGATATGCGAGTGGAATCTCAGTATAAATTAGTAAATGATTTTACGCCAGATGACAAATTGTATATCACGGAAAAACTTCTTCATCATATTGAAAAAGATTTGATTGCGACCGAGGAGCGTTTCTTTGGCTCGGAAAAATTCGAACAGTACAAAATAAAGGACCTGTTTGAAGATAATATCTTGCGAAAATACACCATCAATCATCAAAGTCAGTCAGAGTTTGGTTTATCACAGAAAAATCCATCCGAAACGAAGTACTTTGAAGACTTGGACAATCTAGACTGGTACGCTTACGATGACAACTTCGGCACAAGTGAGGAAAAACTTCTCGTTCGCCTGATTAAAGATTTAATGGCTGAACTTGAAGAAAAATGGACGGATATTTACCTGCTTCGAAATGAAAAAGCTGTAAAGATTTATAGTTTTGATAAGGGGCAAGCCTTTGAACCAGACTTTCTCATGTTTGCCAACGACAAAAATACAGGAAATGTTTCTTGGCAGATTTTCATTGAACCGAAAGGGAGCCAGTTCTTGGATTCTGATAATACTTTCAAAAATAGCAAAGAAGGCTGGAAACAAGAGTTCTTGCGTCAGATTTCCGAGCGAGACGAGGCGAGAACACTGGTTGATGATGATCGCTATCGTATTGTCGGATTGCCGTTCTTTAATGATATGGTGAGCAAGAATTTAGTGAAAGAAGAATTGCGAAGGTTATGACACTTCAAGGCACCAAAGTCAACTTACGGAGGAATAAATAGAGTAAATCGTTAATGTGTCTTGGACTTACAAAATTCAAATTATTTATTCGGATACTTCGACCAGATACCAAAACAGGCGGTTTCCATGGGGATTGCCTCCATCATGAAATCAAAAACCATCCTCTTGCTGGCCTTTGGGGAGCAAAAGGCAGATGCGGTGGCCAAGATGGTCAATGGTCCGGTGACCGAAGACCTGCCAGCCAGCATCCTCCAAAAACATGCGGATGTCATTGTCATCGCAGACGAAGCTGCAGCCTCAAAATTGTAACCTCCATCAAGAACTCTGCCTGTCAGGGTTCTTTTTTGGTATAATCAAATCATGAGATTAGACAAGGCCATCATAGAGGCTGGCTTGGCCAGCCGCAGGCAAATAAAAAAATTGATTCGCAGCCAGCAAATCAGGGTCGATGGGCAAGCGATCCAAAAGCCAGGTCAGATTGTGGACAGTCACCTGCAGGATATCCGAGTGGCAGGCCAAAAACTGCTAACTGCAAAAGAAAGCTATTTTCTCCTCAACAAGCCTGCTGGCGTGGTTTCCGCTTGCTCGGATGCCAACTTTCAGACGGTGCTGGATTTGCTGAGGGAGGAAGACCGAGTGGATGGTCTCTTTCCCATTGGACGGCTAGACCGTGATACGGAAGGGCTAGTCCTTTTAACAAACAATGGCCCCCTGGGCTTTCGCATGCTCCATCCCCAGCACCATGTGGCCGAGACCTATTATGTAGAGGTCAATGATGCCCTGCATGCTGATGCGCCAGCTTTTTTTGACAATGGAGTGACCTTTTTAGACGGCACCACATGCAAGCCAGCTCAGCTGACCATCTTATCCAGCCAGCCAGGCCATAGCAGGGCCCAGATTACGATTTCCGAAGGAAAATTTCACCAGGTCAAGAAGATGTTTCTAGCATACGGGGTCAAGGTGACCTATCTCAAGCGCATCTCCTTTGGTGGCTTTAACCTAGAAGATTCCCTTCCCGCCGGAGCCTACCGACAGCTGACGGTAGAGGAAATCCCGATTTTAAAGAAGTATTTTGATTAGAAAATAGGAGATTGGAAAATGATTTTATCTCTGCAAGGTTGTATGGCAGTCGGAAAGACAAGCGCTGCCGATTATCTAAAGACGCATGCGCCCTATCTTCATGTCCAATTTGAAGATACCAGTGAGCTAATTAACGAAATTACAAGACGACAGTTGGACAAGAATTCATTTGAAGATTTTGTAGAAATTCAGCGTTTATGGATCCAACATGAGATTAATAGATGGGAGAAGGCAAAGAATTTTCCCTGCACAATCATGGATTTTGGGGCAGAGGAAATTGAGTTTTATACCCTAAATTATCCCAAAGCAATTGGGAAAGATTGGCCAGTCGAAAAGGCATTGGGTGATGAATTGAAAGCATTAAAACGATGCCTGCCAACTCGCATCTTATTTTTGGATGCATCAGAAGCATTTTTACGAAGAAATAAGGAGAGTGATAAGAGTCGAAGTAGAAATTTCTTTGATTTTTACTTGCAGAACTTATTGCCACTAAAACGACAGTGGTTCTTGGGACAGGAACAGGTAGATGTTGTACATGTAGATGGACTGACCAGAGAAGAAGTCGGTCAACAAGTGAAAAACTGGTGTGATTCCTGTATATCAAACTAACCAACCCAGTTGATCTTCAACTGGGCTGTGTTTGTTTTAAGAGGTAGAGGAAATAGGGGGCTCCAATCATGGAGACGATGATGCCTGTTGGGATACCGGTGCCGACCAGCAGGACCCGGCCGAAGGTGTCAGCCAAAAGGAGAATGAGGCTGCCTAGAATTATGCTGGCTGGGATGGTGATGCGGTGGTCATTACCCAACCAACGGCGCGTGATATGGCCAGCGATTAGTCCCACAAAGGTGATGTTGCCTACGAGAACGACACTGAGTGCGCCTAGGGCTGTGGCCAAGACCAGGGTGACCAGCCTTTCCTTTTGCAAATGCAGGCCCAGGGCCATGGCGGTCTGGTCATTGAGGTTCATGATATTGAGGGAGCGACTGCGGCTAAAGGTGGCCACCCAGACTAGGATAAGGAGGGGACTGTATAGGGCTAAGCTTGTCCAGTCTCCACCATTTACCCGACCACTCAGCCACTGGACGATGTACTCCATCTTGAAATCATCTAGGCTACTGATAATGCTGACCATGATACCAGACAGCATGCTGGATATTCCCACCCCTGTGATAATCAAGCGCGTGGGGTGGATCCCATAGAGTTTCTTGCGGGCCAGCCAGTAGACTAAAAAGATGGTCAAGCCTCCCCCCAGCATGGCAAAGAGGGGAGTAAAGGCTAGAAAAACAGGAGGGATGCTGGATGAAAGTCCCACCAGAATCGCAACCACCAGCCCAGCCCCCGTATTGATGCCCAGGATACCGGAATCTGCCAGAGGATTACGGGTTAAGGTTTGCAGGAGCAAGCCAGCCAAGGCCAAGGATGCTCCGCCAATCATGGAGGCCACGATACGGGGCAAACGAATCCGCCCGATAATGAGCAGGGTGGATGAATCCGCCCGTCCCCTTATCAGATCCAAGAAATCAGAAAAAGAGGAGTTGGCATAGCCCACAGACAAGGAAATCAGAAAAGCTAGCAGTAGCAAGAGGAGGAGGATGGAAAAGCTTGGAAGGAGCTGATTTTTTCGAATCATAAGTGGTCCCCCTTTCGGATGAGCCAGAGGAAACAGGGCAGACCAATGATGCTGATGACAGCGCTCATCGGCGTTTCAACTGGTGGGTTGATGGAACGGCAAATCAAATCCACCCAGATGAGGAAAGTGGCTCCCGCAAAGGCCGTCAGAGGCAAGAGGATGCGGTAATTTTTCCCTGTAAACATGCGGATAAAGTGCGGAATGATGAGGCCGACAAAGGAGAGGGAGCCGACCAGGGCCACAGCCGCAGCGGATTGTAAGAGGACAATGCCCAATAAGAGTAAGGTCATCAGAAAGGTTCGCTGTCCCAGGTTTTTAGCCACCGTTTCATTGAGGCTGAGAATGGTCAGCTGATGGGCAAAAAGCTGGGCTAGGATAAGACCCAGAACAATAAAGGGAGCAATCATGGCCAACATCTTCCAGTTGACTTGAACCAAGCCACCTGCCTGCCAGCCGATGACCGCCGTTGAAAGGTCAAAGTAGATGGTGATAGCTTGGCCAAGGGCAGAAAAGAGGCTGGCAACCATGGCTCCAGATAGGATGAGCCGCAGCTGATTGTAGCCCTTTTGAGCCTGATAGGAAAGGGAAAAAACCAGGATGGCTGCCAGAAAGGAGCCCAGCAGGCAGATCAGTAAAATCTGGCTGTAATGCAGGCTTCCAAAAATAGCAAAGGCCAGGATAAGGGCCAGGCCTGCCCCCGCATTGATGCCTAGAAGGCCTGGATCGGCAATGGCATTGCGGGTGACGCCCTGCATTATGGCACCAGCCTGGGCCATGGCTGCTCCAACCAGGAGTGCCGCCAGGATTCGGGGCAGCCGTAAATCGACAACGACATCCTGGACAGCGGATTGGACCATGGGCTCTTGCAAAACTTCCATCAGCTGATTGTGGCTATAGGAAATGGCCCCAAAGCGCAAACTCAGATAGATTCCCGCCAGAAAGAGCAGGCAGATGCTGAAAAAAACGAGCCAAAGTTGCTTTGGCTTCGTTGAGCGAGAAAGAAGGGTTTCTTCTTGATTCATGAATGTTTCCTTTTATTGGGCGTCCTTGATGGCTTTAACAAAGGCCTCAATCTGCAAGTCTAACGACATTGGATCAGAGAAGTAGAAGAGATTATAATCCACTTCCAGTACATGACCCGCTTGGACTGCCGGCAGGTTCTTCCAAATGTCACTTTCCTTGAGAGAAGCAGCGGCTTCTTTGGTAGTTGCATTGACATTGACCAGAGCATAGTCCCCGATATAGTCAGGCAGAGCTTCTTGGGAAACGCCAAACCAGCCATTCTTGCTGATGATGTCCTCTTGGACCTTGGCAGGGGCTGCAAAACCCAGAGCTTTGTAAACCAATTCTCCGCCACGACCAAAATTATCGCCATAGAGGTAGATGTTTTTGTCAAAGAAATCCATGACAGTGAAGGTGGTGCTTTCATCGATGATGCCATTCAATTCACTCTTGGCAGCAGCTACTTTTTCCTCCCACTGGTCAAGCCAGGCTTGGGCTTCTTTTTCCTTGTCAAAAATTTGTCCCACATCTGTCAGCATTTCCAGATAATCACTCTTACCGTAGGTAATTTCGATGACTGGGGCAATTTCTTTCAAGGTTTCCAAGTTATCATCCCCAGCAAAAACTAAGATGACATCTGGTTCCTGGGCCGCAATGGCCTCCGTATCCGCAGTGGTCAGCTGGACAGCGTCCTTGAGCTGGTCGCCAAAGGCAGGACTATCCTTTTCCAAATCAAGGCTGTAACTGGAAACATCTATGCCCAATTGCAGGAGGTAACCTGTGTAGGAATAGGCAAAATTGACCACCTTTTGTGGATTTTTTGGAATATCGCCATGATAGACGATGCCCTCAATCTCAGGCATGCTGGACAATTCTACCTTGGTGGAAGGTTGTGTGCTGGAGCAGGCTGCCAGCCATAGAAATGCCAGGACCAAACTACATGTTGCTAAAAACTTTTTCATAATCATCTCCTTTTATTTTATTAAATCGTAGGTGAGTAAAGTGGGGTAATCGTGGCCTGGAATCTGCAAGAGCTGGGCCTCAATCTGGAAAATGTCACGGAGAATATCTGTCGTCATGATGGCTGAGACAGCCCCGTGGTGGCAAATTTTGCCCTCCTTCATCGCGATCATATAGTCTGAAAAGCGGGCGGACAGGTTGACATCATGGAGGACCATGACGATGGTTTTCTGCCTGGTCTGATTGAGCTCCCTCAAGAGTTCGAGTACCTCCAGCTGATGGTTGAGATCCAGGTAGGTGGTGGGCTCATCCAGAAAGATGGTATCGGTATCCTGGGCAAGGGCCATGGCAATCCAGACCCGCTGTCTCTGCCCACCGGACAAATCATCTACCGGCAGCCTGGCATAGGCCGTAGTTTGCGTGACTTCCAAGGCCCAGTTGACTTTTTCCCGGTCCAGGTCAGACAAGTAGCCCAGGCCATTTTGATGGGGGAAGCGACCGTAGGATACCAGTTCGTAGACGGAGATTCCCTCCGTAGCCTCCAAGACCTGGGGCAAGAGGGCCAGTTTTTTAGCCACTTCCTTGGTTGGGAGCTGGGCAATAGCCTGCCCATCCAGATAGACAGCTCCAGCTTGGAGAGGAAGGATCCTAGTCAAGGCCTTGAGCAGGGTTGATTTGCCACAACCGTTGGAACCGATGATGGTGGTGATTTTTTCTTTTGGAATGGCCGTCGACAAGGAGTCGATGATGACTCGGTCCTCGTAGGCCACTCGGATGGCTTCCGCCTGAATGGTTGACACAGTTTCCTCCCTCCTATCAAAGGATAAACCTTTTTTGCGATGGTTGCTTTTCCATTATACCAAATGACTTCTCATAATGCAAGAGTTTTCTGACAATTAACCAAAAATTAAAAACCAGATGGTATCTGGCTTTGCTTATAAATAGAGAGAAGCAACCTGGCGGTCCCCAGGATAGGCTACTTTTTTATCATTGACAATCTGGTAGGCATCGGCTCCCTTGCCTGCAATAATCACCGCATCCGCGGCAGAGGACGTCAAGGATAGGGCCATTTGAATGGCCTCTTCTCGGTCTACCAGAATGGTCAGGGGCCGGTCCACATAAGAAGCGATTTCCTCCGCAATCTTCTGGGGGTCTTCTCGGTTGGGGTCATCGGCTGTCAAGATAACATGAAGGTCAGGCCTATTCTGGATGACCCGGCCAAAATCAGCCCGGCGGCTCTCCGCCTTATTACCAGTTGAGCCCAGAATCAGAATATTCTTTCCTCTTTGGTGCTCTGCAACGACCGACAGGAGTTTTTCCAGACTATCGCCATTGTGGGCATAGTCGACAAAGACCTTGGCTCCGTTTTTCTGGGTCAAGACCTCCATCCGACCAGGCACAGAGGTCTGGGCAATACCCGTGCGGATATCTGCTAAACTGGCCCCCAGTCGCAGACAGGCCAAACCAGCAGCCAGGGCATTCTCCTGGTTGAAATGACCAATTAGCTGGATGTCATAGGGGCCAGCCAGTTTTCCAGAAGCCGAAAAAGCAAAGGCCTGGCTATCCACAATCTGGTTTTCAGAACCCTTACCATAGAAATCGTGGTCTTTCTGGGCCACCTGCTGGGCCACTACCTCAAAGTGGTCCATGCCGCTATTGACAATGACTGCCCGGCTATTGTCCAACAAGAGCCGCTTGTGGTAGAAGTAGTCCTCAAAATGAGGGTGTTCAATGGGCCCGATATGGTCAGGACTAATGTTGAGAAAGACACCAACATCGAAGGTCAAACCATAGACCCGCTTGACCAGATAGGCCTGGCTAGAAACCTCCATGATCAGGTGGCTCATGCCATTTGCGACTGCCTCAGCCATCATCTGGAACAAGTCCAGACTCTCAGGTGTGGTCAAGGTAGACTTGAAAAAGGTCTTGCCATCCAGGGTCGTATTCATGGTCGACAGCATGGCAGGCTTGTGGCTCTCTTTCAGGATATGGTAGGCAAAATAAGCAGCAGTGGTCTTGCCCTTGGTCCCTGTGAAGGCCAGCAGTTTGAGTTTTCGCTCTGGATGGCCGTAAAATTCCATGGCCAGCAAACTCATGGCCTGCTTGATGTCCTTGACCAAGATGACGGGAATGCCCACCTGATAGTCCACTTGGCTGACATAGATTTGCAAACCAGCTGCGATAGCTTTTTCCAAAAATTCCTTCTTAAAAGCAGCCCCCTTGGCAAAGAAGAGGGTATCCGCATCAGCCTTTCGGCTATCATAGCTGACTTGGCTGAAGCTAAGTTGGCTGGTACCTACTTCCTCAGCTACGGAAAGAAGGTTGTCATCAGCTTGTAAAATATCTAATACAGTTTCAATCTTTATCATGACTCTATTGTAAACCGATTGGGCCAGATTGACAAGTGAAAATGGCCAACTAGATTGTCCCATAAAAGAAAACTAAGACCGACTTTTGAAAATTATATCAGGATAGGGGGAGAAAAGCCCCTTAGAAAATGATAAAATAGTAGAAATACCATGGAGGAAGAGACATGTCCGATTACAAATTAGATACGATTTTAGCCCATGCCGGCATCAATACTGATGAAAAAACGGGTGCCCTGATTGCCCCTATCTACCTATCAACCACCTACCAGCATCCTGAGTTTGGCCAATCGACCGGATTTGATTACACCAGAACCAAGAATCCGACTCGCTTGACCCTAGAAAAAACCTTGGCCAAGATTGAAAAGGCAGACTATGCCCTGGTGACATCCTCTGGCATGGCTGCCCTGGTTTTGCTCTTTAACAGTTTCCCGGAGCAATCCAACATTGTCGCAGCCCGAGACCTTTATGGCGGATCCTTCCGCTGGTTTAATGAACAGGAGAAGAAGGGCCGCTATTTCTTCACCTATACCAATACCGAGGAGGACATGCTGGCTGCTATCAGCGAGGACACAGACTATGTCTTCATCGAAACCCCGACCAATCCTCTCATGGTGGAATTTGATATTGCCAAGGTGGCAGAAAAAGCCCATGCCCATGGGGCTAAAGTCATCGTGGACAACACTTTTTACAGCCCCATTTATCAAAATCCCATTGCCCTGGGGGCTGATATTGTCCTGCATTCGGCGACCAAGTATCTGTCAGGCCACAATGATGTGCTGGCAGGGGTCCTGATTACCAGCGACCAGGCCATCTATGATAAGCTCTTCTACGACCAAAATACCACAGGGCCAACCCTTTCTCCCCTAGATAGCTATCTCCTCATGCGGGGACTCAAAACCCTGTCCCTCCGGATGGAGCGCTCCACCCAAAATGCCCACAAAGTCGTTGCCTTTCTCAAGGCCCATCCTGCGGTCAAGGAAGTTCTCTATACTGGAAAGGGCGGCATGATTTCCTTTAAGGTTGCAGACGAGGGCAAAATCCCAACCATCATCAATCACTTGTCTGTCTTCACCTTTGCAGAAAGCCTAGGCGGTGTGGAATCCCTGATTACCTACCCATCCACTCAGACCCATTTGGACATTCCAGCCGACATCCGCCAATCCTATGGCCTGACCGATGACTTGCTGCGCATTTCCATTGGTATCGAGGATGCGGATGACTTGATTGCCGACTTAAAAGAAGCCCTGGAGGCCTAAGATGACCAAATACGATTTTACCACCCGCCCAAATCGCCTTGGGCAAAACACCATGAAGTGGTATAGTAGTGAGACGGATCCAGACCTCCTGCAGATGTGGGTGGCGGATATGGATTTTCTGCCCTTGCCTCAGGTTAAGGAAGCGCTGATTGCTTATGCACAAGACCATGTATTTGGCTATTCGGTGGTTCCAGACAGTCTCTATCAGGCTATCATTGACTGGGAAAGAGACCAGCACCAGTACGAGATCCGCAAGGAGGACATCGTCTTGATTGAAGGAGTGGTTCCGGCCATCTCATTAGCCATTCAGTCTCTGACCAATGAAGGGGATGCAGTCCTCATCAATAGCCCTGTCTACTCACCCTTTGCCCGCACCGTTCGACTCAATAAGCGGCAACTCGTCAGCAATTCCCTGGTTGAAAAGGATGGCCAATTTACCCTTGATTTTGACCAGTTGGAAGCTGACATCGTTGAGCATCAGGTCAAGCTCTATATCTTTTGCAGCCCCCATAATCCAGGCGGCCGTGTCTGGACCAAGGAAGAGGTAGAAAAAGTTGGTCTGCTCTGCCAGAAACACGGGGTCATTCTGATTTCAGATGAAATCCACCAGGATATGGCCCTCTTTGGCCACAAGCACTTCAGTTTCAATACGGTTTCGCCAGATTTCAAGGATTTCACCATCATTCTGGGCTCAGCTACCAAAACCTTCAATATTGCAGGGACCAAAAATAGCTTTGCCATTATCGAAAATCCAAGCCTGCGTAAGGCCTTCACCAAACAGCAGTTGGCCAACAACCAGCATGAAATTCCAACCGTGGGCTTGATTGCTACGGAGGTAGTCCTTCGTCATGGTAAGGCCTGGCTGGACCAACTGAAGGAAGTTTTGGAAGAAAACATCAATTACACAGTGGATTTTCTGACAGAACATAGCCACATCAAGGTCATGAAACCCCAGGGGACCTATCTAGTTTGGTTGGATTTTTCCGCCTATGGCCTGTCCAATGAGCAAATCCAGGAAAAGCTGATAAAGGAAGCCAAGGTGGTCTTGAACGACGGTCTTAGCTTTGGAAAGGAAGGGAAATGCCACGCCCGTTTCAATACAGCAACGCCCCTGGAAACGGTCAAGGAAGCCTGTCAGCGAATCGTTGCAGTTTTTGGTAAAGAATCCTAGTTAGAAGTCGCAGTTGCGGCTTCTTTTTGCTATAATGAAACTTGTAATCAATTACTAAATTTTAGCTAGGAGCTGCCATGACAGAAAAGGAAAAAATGTTAGCTGGTCAGATGTATGATGCTTCTGATCCAGAATTAGCTGCCCTTCGCCACCAGGCCCGCATTTACCGTGACCAGGTCAATCGTGAGTTGGATAGTGCCAAACGCAATCAGCTGATGAAAGAATGGTTAGGAAAAACGGGAGAACACTTCCACGTGGAAACCCCAGTTACCCTCGATTATGGCTGTCATATCTCAGTCGGCGAGCGCTTCTATGCCAATTTTAACTGGACGGTCTTGGATACCTGCCCGGTCACCATCGGTGACAACGCCATGCTGGGCCCCAATGTTCAATTCTATACAGCTCTCCATCCCCTGGATGCCCAGGAACGGATTGCTGGCCCTGAATACGGAGCCCCCATCACCATTGGAGACAATGTCTGGATTGGTGGCGGCGCCATGATTTTAGCTGGCGTCACTCTGGGAGACAATGTCGTGGTAGGGGCTGGATCGGTCGTTACCAAATCCTTTGGCGACAATGTGGTCATTGCCGGAAACCCAGCGCGGGTCATTAAAAAATTGGACTAAAGTATCCCCATTCTCATTTGGAAAATTTGCATTTTCACAAGCTTTTTTTCCTTTTTTTTGGTAAAATATAGAAAATAAACAAAGAGAGGTTTCACCATGGGAAAATTCCAAGTCATTTCACATCCGCTCATCCAGCATAAGTTGTCCATTTTGCGCCGCAAGGACACCTCAACCAAAGATTTCCGTGAGTTGGTCAATGAGATTGCCCTTCTTATGGGCTACGAAGTCCTGCGCGACCTCCCTCTTGAAGACGTAGAAATCGAAACACCTATCACCAAAACAGTGCAAAAACAGATTGCGGGTAAAAAGTTGGCCATTGTTCCCATCCTGCGGGCGGGCATTGGCTTGGTAGATGGCCTTTTGAGTTTAGTGCCTTCTGCCAAAGTCGGCCATATCGGCATGTACCGCGATGAAGAAACCTTGACACCCGTTGAGTACTTGGTCAAATTGCCAGATGACATTGACCGCCGCCACATTTTCGTGGTGGATCCGATGCTGGCAACCGGTGGTTCAGCTATTCTAGCCATTGATTCTCTGAAAAAACGCGGTGCCTCAAACATCAAGTTTGTTGCCCTCGTATCTGCGCCTGAGGGTGTTAAAGCTCTGCAAGAAGCCCATCCAGACATCGACATCTACACCGCTGCCCTGGATGAATACCTCAATGAGCAAGGCTATATTGTACCAGGTTTAGGGGATGCGGGTGACCGCCTCTTTGGAACCAAATAAAATCTACGGCACCAACCCGGTGCCTTTTTTGCAAGATAAACTTTTTATTTGACCTTTTTTGACCAAACAATTATAATAGGTTTTATAGAAAAAACAAATGGAAACGGAGACTCTTATGATTCCAGTAGTTATTGAACAAACTAGCCGTGGCGAACGTTCCTATGATATTTATTCTCGCCTTTTGAAAGACCGCATCGTTATGCTGACTGGCCCAGTTGAAGACAACATGGCCAACTCCATTATCGCTCAGTTGCTTTTCTTGGATGCCCAAGACCCTACTAAGGACATCTACCTCTATGTCAATACACCAGGTGGATCTGTCTCTGCAGGTTTGGCCATTGTGGATACCATGAACTTTATCAAGGCAGATGTGCAGACCATCGTCATGGGAACGGCTGCCTCTATGGGAACCATCATCGCATCCTCAGGTGCTAAGGGCAAACGTTTCATGCTCCCAAATGCGGAATACATGATTCACCAACCCATGGGCGGTACAGGCGGCGGCACCCAGCAAACGGATATGGCCATCGCAGCGGAGCACCTGCTCAAAACCCGGAACAAGTTGGAGCAGATCCTGGCTGACAATTCTGGTAAAACTGTCAAACAAGTCCATAAGGATGCTGAGCGTGATTACTGGATGTCTGCCGAAGAAACTTTAGCCTACGGTTTCATCGATAAAATCATGGATCCTACCAAGAAGTAAGAATGACAGAGGGAGTAATGCTCTCTCTTTTTTTGCCAAAAAACTAACAACCTTTCCTAATTTTTGCTATAATAGTTCCAGAATGTTTTGAAAGAGAAGATATTATGTTTGAGAAAAAAGAACGGACTTGCCTGACTATCTACCTCCATTACAACCGTGATGCCAGAAAATTAAATAAGTTTGGGGATATCCTCTACCATTCCCGCCGCATGCGCTATGTTCTTCTTTATGTAGACCAGGAAAAGAGTGCGGACATCATGGCTGGTTTGAAGAAGGAGCGCTTTATTAAAAAAATAAGCCCTTCCCACATCAAGGAAATAGACCAGGATTTTGTAGGCAGTCTCTGGCGTGAGACCGAAAAAAATATCCAGCTGTAAAAAAATATTTCTTTTTTATTGACAATTTTCAGATAATTCAGTATATTACTAACATATCATTTTAAGTTTGTTTTAAGGAGACATTATGAAACGTAATAAAATTGCACTCGCTATTGTGAGTATGGCATCAACTGCTCTTTTGGCAGCCTGTGGTTCAGCCCCTGCAAGCAACGGTTCTGCAGCAACTGGTAACGAAATTGGGAAAACCATCAAAATTGGTTACAACTTAGAATTGTCCGGTGCTGTAGCAGCCTATGGCCAGGCAGAGAAAAACGGTGCAGATCTAGCGGTTGAGGAAATCAACGCAGCTGGCGGTGTCGATGGTAAAAAAATTGAAGTTGTATCAAAAGACAACAAATCCGACAATGCAGAAGCGGCCACTGTTAATACGAACTTGGCAACAGAAGAAAAAGTTGTTGCTATCATCGGTCCTGCAACTTCAGGAGCTGTAGCAGCTGGTACTCCAGGTGCCACACAGTCTGCTGTGCCATTGATTACCCCTTCAGGTACACAAGACGATTTGACTGTTAAAGATGGTAAAGTAGAAGAGTTCATCTTCCGTTCAACCTTCCAAGATAGTTTCCAAGGTAAAGTTCTTGCAAGCTATGCGACCAATAACCTATCTGCTAAGAAAGTTGTTCTTTACTCTGATAACTCTAGCGATTACGCAAAAGGGATTGCCAAAGCCTTCAAGGAAGCCTATGAAGGTGAAATCGTTGTCGAAGAAACTTACCAGTCTGGCGATAAGGACTTCCAAGCTGCTCTGACTAAGATCAAGGATCAAGATTTTGATGCTATCATCATCCCAGGTTACTACACTGAGGCTGGTTTGATTACCAAACAAGCGCGTGAGATGGGTATCGACAAACCAATCCTTGGACCTGATGGTTTTGCGGATGCGAAGTTCATCGAAGGTGCTGGTGAGAAAAACGCTTCAAATGTCTACTACGTATCTGGTTACTCTACAAAAGTAGCTTTGTCTGAAAAAGCAACAGCCTTTGTAGCAGCTTACAAGGAGAAGTATGGTGAAGAGCCAAACATGTTCGCTGCCCTTGCTTATGATGCGGTTTACATGGCAGCAGAAGCGGCTAAAGATGCAAAGACTTCAAAAGACATTGCAACAAATCTTGCTGACTTGAAAGACTTCGAAGGTGTGACTGGTCCAATCTCTATTGATAAAGACCACAACCCTGTAAAATCTGCTATTATGGTGAAACTTGACAATGGTCAAGAAGCTTCAGCAGAAGCTGTCACTGCAGAATAAGTTTTACACCTAAATGAAATGAATCTGGGGAGGCAGATACCTTCCCAGATATTATTATGTTATAGAAAGTTTGGTGACTCTATGCTCCAACAATTGGTAAATGGTCTAATTTTAGGGAGTGTCTATGCTCTGATTGCCCTAGGTTATACCATGGTTTACGGTATTATCAAGTTGATTAACTTTGCCCACGGAGACCTCTACATGATGGGGGCTTTTATTGGTTATTACCTCATCAACAGCTTCCAGCTTAATTTCTTCCTTGCCCTTATCCTGACCATGGTTTTGACAGCCTGCCTGGGTGTTTTGATTGAGTTTTTGGCCTATCGTCCGCTTCGCAATTCCACAAAAATTGCAGCCTTGATTACAGCTATCGGGGTTTCTTTTTTCCTGGAATATGGGATGGTTTATCTCTTTGGGGCGAATACTCGTGCCTTTCCTCAGGCTCTGGAGACTGTTAAGTACAATCTTGGTCCAATCTCGGTAACCAATGTTCAGTTGACTATTTTGGGAGTTTCTATATTCCTAATGGTTGCTCTTCAGTTTATTGTTCAAAAAACAAAGATGGGGAAAGCCATGAGGGCAGTATCTGTTGATAGTGATGCAGCTCAGCTCATGGGAATCAATGTTAATTCAACCATCAGCTTTACCTTTGCTTTAGGTTCTGCCCTAGCAGGTGCGGCAGGTGTTTTGATAGGTCTTTACTATAATTCTGTAGAGCCCCTCATGGGAATGGCACCAGGTATCAAAGCCTTTGTCGCTGCGGTATTGGGCGGTATCGGGATTATTCCTGGTGCAGCACTTGGCGGCTTTATTATTGGTTTGTTGGAAACATTGGCTATTACCATTGGACTTTCTAGCTACCGTGACGCAGTGGTATACGGGATTCTGATTGTCATTCTACTGGTTCGACCAGCTGGTATACTGGGTAAAAATGTGAAGGAGAAGGTGTAAGCATATGAAAAACAATATCAAATCTATTATTGCTTGGCTTGTGCTGGTCTCCGTCATTTTCGGTATTTTGTCAGTCCTTATTAGCTCAGGCTTGATTGGGTTCTACTATGTCCAAATCCTGATGGGGATTGGTATTTCCATCATCATGGCCTTAGGAACAAACTTGGTTCTTGGTTTTTCTGGTCAATTTTCATTAGGACAAGCCGGCTTTATGGCCATCGGTGCCTATGCAACAGCCATCATGACCAAGGCCAATCCAACCTATGGTGGTTTCTATGTTTCCATCATTATTGGTTGTGTGGTAGCAGCCTTGGTTGCCTTGGTTGTTGGTATCCCAACGCTTCGCCTAAAGGGGGACTACCTGGCTATCGCAACCTTGGGAGTTTCTGAAATTATCCGTATCGCGATTATCAATGGCGGAGATTTTACCAATGGGGCAGCTGGTTTGACAGGTATCTTACCTTTTACAAACTGGAGTCTTGTCTTCTTCTTTGTTGTGGGGGTTGCCATACTGCTTCTCAATTTCCTACGTAGTTCCTTTGGCCGTCAGGTTATTGCTGTGCGTGAAAATGAAATTGCAGCGGAGTCTATGGGTGTTAATACCACTCAAGTCAAGGTGACTGTTTTTGTCATCGCAGCTATTGTGTCTAGCATTGCAGGCTCCCTTTATGTGGGTTATATTGGAACGGTTGTGCCAAAAGATTTTACCATTATGCGTTCGATTGATTACCTGATTATTGCAGTATTGGGTGGCCTGGGATCCATGACAGGAACTATTTTGGCAGCAATTATCCTCGGTTTCCTCAACATGTTCCTGCAGAACTTCTCGGACCTACGGATGATTATCTACTCCCTGGCCTTGATTTTGGTCATGGTTTTCCGTCCAGGTGGACTCCTGGGGACATGGGAATTGACCTTCTCATCATTTTTTAAGAAAAAAGCAAAGGAGAGCAAGTAATGGCACTTCTTGATGTAAAAAATTTAACCAAAAACTTTGGTGGTTTGACCGCCGTTGGGGATGTCACCATGGAACTCCATGAGGGAGAATTGGTTGGACTCATCGGGCCCAACGGTGCTGGAAAGACTACACTTTTCAACCTCTTGACAGGAGTTTATGAACCGAGTGAAGGGACCGTTACGCTGGATGGCAACCTGCTCAATGGCAAGGCACCCTATAAAATTGCCTCCATGGGCCTATCCCGTACCTTCCAAAACATCCGTCTTTTCAAGGACATGACCGTTTTGGAAAATGTCTTGGTTGGTTTTGCCAATCACCACAATCCTCATCTTTTCGCCTCTTTCTTGCGTCTGCCGAAGTACTATCAGAGTGAGGCTGAATTGAAGGCCAAGGCCCTGGAATTGTTGGCCATCTTCAATCTGGATAAGGATGCAGATACCTTGGCCAAAAACCTTCCTTACGGACAGCAGCGCCGTCTGGAAATCGTTCGTGCCCTTGCAACTGAGCCTAAAATCCTCTTCTTGGATGAACCAGCCGCAGGGATGAATCCCCAGGAAACGGCTGAATTAACCCAATTGATTCGCCAAATCAAGGAGCAATTTAAGATCACCATCATGCTGATTGAGCATGATATGAGTTTGGTCATGGAAGTGACAGAGCGAATTTACGTTTTGGAGTATGGCCGTCTAATTGCCCATGGTACACCAGAAGAGATTAAAAATAACAAGCGCGTTATCGAAGCCTATTTGGGAGGTGAAGCCTAATGACCATCATGTTGAAAGTAGATGATTTGTCGGTTCATTACGGCGTCATCCAGGCAGTTAAAAATGTTTCCTTTGAAGTTAATGAAGGGGAGGTTGTTTCCCTCATCGGTGCCAATGGTGCCGGTAAAACCTCTATTCTTCGTACTATCTCTGGTCTGGTCCGTCCGAGTGGCGGTAAGATTGAGTTTTTGGGACAAGAAATTCAAAAAGCACCTGCCCGTAAAATTGTAGCCAGTGGACTGTCTCAGGTTCCAGAAGGTCGCCATGTCTTCTCAGGCTTGACCGTTATGGAAAACCTGGAAATGGGAGCCTTTCTCCATAAGGACCGAGATGAGAATCAGAAGAATCTCAAGAAGGTTTTTGATCGCTTCCCTCGTTTGGAAGAACGCAAGAACCAAGATGCGGCAACTCTTTCAGGTGGAGAGCAGCAGATGTTGGCCATGGGCCGTGCCCTCATGAGTAAGCCCAAACTCTTGCTCTTGGACGAGCCTTCAATGGGCTTGGCCCCAATCTTCATTCAGGAAATCTTTGACATCATTCAAGATATCCAAAAACAAGGAACCACCGTCCTCTTGATTGAACAAAACGCCAAGAAGGCCCTCTCCATCGCAGACCGCGGATACGTCCTCGAAACAGGAAAAATTGTCCTCTCAGGAACAGGACAAGAACTCCTCGCATCCGACGAAGTCCGAAAAGCATATCTGGGTGGCTAAAAAGGTCCGGGGGACCTTTTTAGGTTGGAAATAGGAAAAGAAAAAGCCATGCAAGGCTTTTTCTTTATCCACAAGCCGGATAGGTTGTTTTAATTGGGAAATAGGAAGCGCTGCAAGGCGCTTTTCTTTATGCTCGTTTGCTTGGGACGGGAACTGGAGATAGGCTGTGATTGAAATAGGAAAAATTTTAAAACTTTTACAGATTTTCACTGATTTTTGGAAGCATTTGCAGATAAATATGTTATAATAATATTATTAAAAGTAGGAGGCAAACGGATGGCAGTAAAAGATTTTATGGCCCGCAAGGTTATTTATATTTCACCAGATACGACGATTGCGCATGCGGCGGATATGATGAGGGAGCAGGACTTGCATCGTTTGCCAGTTATTGAAAATGATAAGCTAGTTGGCTTGGTTACAGAAGGGACGATTGCAGAAGCTAGTCCTTCAAAGGCAACCAGTTTGTCTATTTATGAAATGAATTACTTGCTCAATAAGACCAAGGTTAAGGATGTCATGATTCGGGATGTCATCACTGTCTCTCAATTTGCCAGTCTTGAGGATGCGGTTTACCTCATGTTCAAGCACAAGGTGGGCATTCTGCCTGTGATGGACTTTGGTCAATTATTTGGAGTTATTACGGACCGTGATGTCTTTAAGGCTTTCCTCCGTGTTTCAGGATATGGGGAAGATGGCGTACGTATCCGTTGTTTGGTCAAGGATGAAGCGGGGATTCTCAGTAAGGTCCTGCAACTTATCTCTGAAAAGGGCTACAATGTAGCACATACAGTGCAGATTGAGGCGGAACCTGGCTTTGTGACCATTGAAGTGCAGATAGATGGTCAAGTGGATACGGACAGTCTGCAAGTAGCATTGGAAGAGGCAGATATTGAGGTGGAAAGTATCCTCCCAACTGTTGCAAAGAAAATTTAAAGGCCTGGATTGCTATCCAAGCCATTTTTACTGTTCAAGAGGTTGTTTATTTTTGTCTAGGGTAAAGCCTTCACCCAGGACCTCGTGGGCATCGGTAATGGTGATGAAGGCATGGGGGTCAATGCGGTGGATCAATTCTTTGGTTTCCTGGAGCTGACTCTTATAAATGACGGAATAAATCATATTGGTGTCTGTCCGGCTATAAAAACCCTGGGCCTTAATGAAGGTGACCCCGCGCTCGATTTGGCTGTCAATGGCTGCAGCAATCTCTTCGGATTTTTGGCTGATAATCATGAGACCCTTGCTGCCGTAGCCGCCATCGCTGATCAGATCAATAACCCGTGAAGCGACGGTCACCTGCAACATGGTGTAGAGGACAACCCGGAGGTCTTGGGAGACTATGATGGTTAAAATCAAGACCAAAATGTCGATGGCCAGGATGATTTGCCCGATGGTATAGTGGCTGTATTTGTGGCCAATACGGGCGATAATATCGCTCCCACCTGTTGTCCCTCCTGCCTTGAAAATGATTCCGAGACCAATCCCAGACAGGATACCAGCAAACATGGAGACAATTATCAAATCATGATCCAAATCTACCACAATGGGAATTTTTTCAAAAATAGCCAACCAGGCCGTTACGGCCAGGGTTCCTAGGAGGCTGAGATGAAAAACTCTTCTGCCGAGAATTTTCCAGCCAAGGATAAAGAGAGGAATGTTGATAACGATATTCATCATCCAGGGCTGGAGACCAAATAAATAGTAGAGAATCAGGGTCAGACCTGTTGCTCCGCCTTCATAGAGGCCATTGGGCATGACCAGATAATTGAGGCCAAAAGAAAAGAGGCCTGCCCCTATTACAATCAAAAGGATATTCTTAATCCGCATTTTCTCACTCCTTCATAAGCTCTGTCTCCATTCTAACACAGTCAGGTTGGAAAATAAAGGGTGCTTTTTTGCACTATTTTTGGTAAAATGAAGGGAAGTATGAGAAATGAGGAATGACATGAACAAGGGGATTTTTATTAGCTTTGAAGGCCCAGATGGGGCAGGGAAGACGTCTGTTTTGCAGGGCCTGCTTCCAAAACTGGCTGAATGTGGGATGGACCTGGTGACAACTCGAGAGCCAGGCGGCGTTGCCATTGCGGAAGAGATTCGCTCGGTCATCCTAAATCCTGAGAACACAGCCATGGATGATAAAACAGAGTTGCTCCTCTATATTGCGGCCCGTCGCCAGCACTTGAAGGAGCGGATTCTGCCAGCCAGATCGGAAGAGCACACGTCTGAACTCCAGTCACTAGCTTGTATCTCGTA
>ERZ650312.448-NODE-448-length-22903-cov-6.249475_pt1 | contig 22903 bp, 14 predicted proteins | sample MGYA00376248_ERZ650312 | MGnify/ENA primary metagenome ERZ650312 (study PRJEB26733, sample SAMN07839316) | wastewater metagenome | biome: urban; feature: wastewater treatment plant; material: waste water | place: USA: North Carolina | collected 2016-07-28 ... | reverse complement strand
ACAGTCCTCGCCCTTTTTCCCGTTGCGCCTTGCGCTGCTCGACGACGCAAAGGGCTAATTGAGAACCGATCGAGTAGCGACCGCCAATGGCGTCAGGTTCCTTTCGGTGTGCTTTGTCTCCCCCTCGTGCAGCGCCGAGCAACGGAGGGCGGCCGGGGGCAGTCGGCGAGCACTGTTTGAGGGGCGTAGCCCCGAGTTTGTGCTTGCCGCCCGGCCACCCGAGCAGCGCAGGGCAGCCGGCAACGCCGGCCGCGTAACGCGGGGGTCGCCTTCTTTTTGGTGACTTTTTCTTGGCGACCCAAGAAAAAGTCACCCGCCGTCAGGGCGGAACACAGCGCCTCACAAACCCAACTGACGAACCCAGGTTGAAAGCGCCCCAACCATGAACCTCACCTCCCTCGGACAAGGCATCTCCTGGCCGCCTCGCATCGACGGCGACGGCCGACTGCTGCGCTCCGCCGACGCCGACAACGTGCGCGAAGCGATCCAGGTCATCCTGCTCACCGAACCCGGCGAACGCGTGCGCCTGCCCGAATTCGGCGCCGGACTCGGCCGCTTCCTGTTCGAGCCAAACATCCCCGCAACACACATCGCCATCGCCCGCCACATCACGCAAAGCCTCATGCGCTGGGAGCCGCGCATCCGTGTCGCGCAGGTCGAAGTCGACGCCGATCCAAGCGACCCGCAGGCGGCCTTGGCGACGATCACCTACCGCCTGGTGAGCACCGCGCAGCAGGCGACGCTGAACATCGGCATTCCCGTGGCGTCCTGACCCGAGAGGAAGACGATCATGCCCATCCAACTCCCCAATCTCGACGATCGCAGCTATCGCCAGCTCGTGGACGAAATGCTGGCGCGCGTGCCGGTGCATACGCCGGAATGGACGCAGTTCGGCGAGGCCGATCCGGGCGTCACGCTGCTCGAACTGTTCGCTTTCCTCGGCGAGAACCTGCTCTACCGCGCCAACCAGATACCCGAGCGCAATCGGCTCAAGTTCCTGCAACTGCTGAACCTCCCGTTGCAACCGGCAACGCCGGCCCGCGCCCTGGTGACGGTGAGCAACGCGCGTGGACCGCTGGCGGCCGAGACGCTCTCGGCCGGTCTTGTGCTCAAGGCCGGGCAGACTCCGTTCCAGACCGAGCGCGGGTTGGAAGTGCTCCCGCTGGAAGGTCAAGCCTTCTTCAAGCGTCCGCTGACCCATCCCGACGCAGCGCTGCTCGGCGCCTATCGAGACCTCTTCCGCAGCTATTACCCGGAGCGCGCCGATGCGCCGATCACGCTCTACGAAACCGTCGCGCTCGACGTCAACCAGGGCATGACGCTGGCCGCAAACCGGCTCGACGGCGTGCTGTGGATCGCGCTCTTGCGCCGCGCCGGCGACAAGACGGTCGCGTTGGCCGATGTGCGCGCCGCGCTGGCCGGGCGGACGCTGAGCCTGGGGCTGTGGCCGGATACACGAGACACCACGACGAATAGTCGAACGTTGCCGCCCGGCAACTATCTCGAACGCAGCGAAGAGCTGCTGCTCGATTTCCACCTGCCGGCCGCCGACACATCGGGCAAGCTGCTCACGCTCGACGCCCGCGTCAGCGGCGATCTGAAGCGCGGTGCGGCCTACGCTGAAGTCTTCCTGCCCTCGAAAGAGGCGCTGGTTTATCCGGGTGCGCTAGATCCACTCGACCCGCTCGAAGCCGGCGTCGGCGATCTGCCGCCAAGCCTGGACGACACCGATCTCGCCCCTCGCCTCATCACCTGGCTGCGTATTTCGCCGCGCCAGTCGGCCGGCTCGAGCATCCGGCTGCTGTGGGCCGGCGTGCACGCCTTACCCGCCGTGCAGGTGCAGGCCATACACGGCGAAGCGCTGGGGCGCGGCAGCGGTGCGCCCGATCAGACGCTGCGCCTGTCACGCACGCCGGTGGTCGCCGGTTCGGTCCGGCTCACCAGCACCGGCCTCGACGGCGTTGCCGTCTGGCAGGAAATCGACGACCTCTACGCCGCGCCATCCGAGCTCGTCGGCGGCGAGTCCGCGCGCGTCTTCCGGCTCGACCCGGAGAGCGGCGAACTGCGCTTTGGCGATGGCCTGCGCGGCGCCCGCCCAGCTTACAACTGCGAACTGCGCGCCAATTACCGGATCTGCCAGGGCGCCAGCGGTAACGTCGCCGCGCACGCGATCAAGACCGGTGCCGGACTGCCCCCCGGCTACACCGTCGATAACCCGGTCGCGGCCTGGGGCGGCAGCGACGCCGAGAAAGCGGCCGACGGCGAGAAGCGCATCACCCGCCATCTGCGCCATCGCGACCGTCTGGTCACCGCCGAGGACTACCGCGACCTGACCCGACGCACGCCCGGCATTGACGTCGCGCGCGTCGAGGTGCTGCCCGCGTACAAGCCGGACATGGGCACCAGCGCTGCCGGAGACGTGCCCGGCGCCGTCACGCTGATGGTGCTGCCGAAACACGACGGGTTGAATGCGGAGGCGCCGCAACCCGACCGCGCCTTCCTCGACGCGATCTGCGCCTGGCTGCAGCCGCGCCGCCTGATCACCACCGAGCTGATCGTCACCGGTCCGCGCTATCGCGACCTGTGGCTGTCGGTCGGTCTGCGGCCAAACCCTGACGTGGCCTTCGCCGAAGCCGCACAACGCGTCAAGGATGCGCTCGCCGCCTTCCTCTCGCCCTTGCCCGACGACGCCAGCCAGCCCGACCCCGGCCTGCTCGAAGACATCACGCCGGGGGGCTGGCCACTCAATACGCCGGTTATTCGACTGCAACTGTGGGCCGTCGCGAGCCGCGTTCCCGGCGTCATGCTGATCAACGACCTCAAGCTGGCGCTCGACGAACCAGTCCTGAAGAACGCCGAGGAGATCGCCTGCACCGGTCTGCAACTGCCGCGCATCGTCGGCATCGACGTGCGCGAAGGGCTGGCCGCCGATCTCGATGTCGTGCGTCGCCGGCAGCAGGGCGCAACCGTAGCGACACCGGGTGGCGGCGCACCTTTGCCGGTGCCGGTCGTTCCGGATTGTTGCCGGTAAAGAGGCCACGGATCATGGACGCCAACGGCAGCCGCTTCCACCTCCTGCTCGGCCAGTCCGACTGGGGTGCCTGCCTGCGCGAGAACGCCGACGGCACGCTAACGCCGCTCGCCGAAGCCTGGCGCGAGCAGTCGGCCGGCAAGCTGGCCGAACTCGGCTGGGATGCAAAACAACAGGCACTGATGCTGCCGGCGCTGATCTTCCGCCTGCGCGACGCCCCGCGCGAAGGCGATCTCGATCCGGCAAGACGGCGCGGCGCCGACGCCGATGCGCACGGCCACATCTACTGTCTGGAGGATGACGGGATTCATGTGCAGAACGCTGGAGATGGGAAGTCGGGGCGGTGGTGGCCGGCTGAACCAGGCGCGTGCAAAAACCACTCGTCATTCCGGCGAAAGCCGGAATCCACAGCGGTCTTACGGTCACCACTGGATTCCGGCTTTCGCCGGAATGACGACGCTTCTTCGATACACGGCCACGGCGGATTTCTCGCCCTCGACACGCCAGCCAACCCCGACCTGCGCGGCCTCGCCGTTCTCTCCTCAGGCCACCTCGTCACCGGCCTGTGCAACCCGCCCGGCCTGCTCGTTTTTGACCTGCACACCGGCGGCGCGCCGCGACGCCTGCTTTGGCCTTCTCCACCGTCCGGTACGCCGCCATTCCGCCCGGTCGACCTCGCGGCGCGCAGCGACGGCGGGCTGTGGGTGCTCGACGCCGGACCAAACCACTGCCGCATGTGGTCGCTCAACGCACAACTCGATTGGTTGCCGCTGCACGATCACGCGCCCACGGGAGAGGTCTTTGCCGACTTCTCCCTGCCGCTCGCCGCCAATAATCCGGTCGCGCTGACAGCGACCGATGACGCGGCCTGGATTCTCGACAACCACCTGAAGCACGGTGCCTGCGGACTCTGGCGCGTATCGGCAACGAAACAGGAGAGACTGGAAACGCATGCGCTGATCGACTTGCTCGAAGACGAAGCGCAGGCCGGCTTCCAGCTCGCGGGCCACGACCTGCTGGCGCTGCCGGATGGGACACTCCTGCTCGTCAGCCAGGACGGTAACCAGGCGTTCGCCTTCCAGCCCTCTCTGCGCAAGGAGCATTGGGTCCTCGACGCCTTGTCCGAATACCGCCCGTTGCGCCGCTACACGCCGCTCGGCCTGGTCCTCGCGAAGAATCGGCCAAGCTATCCAAGCCAGGGCCACTGGATTCCGCTCATCGAGCAGGCTCGGCCGCGCCATGAAACACGCTTCGTCGCGCTGACCCCTGGCGAGCATGCGGCATCGCTGCCGGTATTCGACGGCGGCCAGCCGGGTTGCGTCTGGCATCGCCTGTTCCTCGACGCCTGCGTGCCGCCCGGCTGCGCCTTCGAGATCGAGAGCCGCGCGGCAGAGCATCCGTCGGAGTTGGCGCTCGTTCCGTGGCGGCACGAACCCGATCCTTACCGGCGCAACAAGAGCGAGTTGCCGTGGTTGCCGACGTTGGAGAAGTCAAACGCAGGCACGTGGGAAGCGCTGTTGCAGAACGCGCGTGGCCGCTACCTGCAACTGCGACTGACGCTGTTGGGCAACGGCCGCGCGACGCCGCGCATCACCGCCCTGCGCGCCTATTACCCGCGCTTCTCCTGGCTCGAACACTACCTGCCGGCGGCGTGGCGGCGCGACCCGGTTTCGGCCGCCTTCGTCGAGCGCTGGCTGGCCAACCCCGAGGGCGTGTTCACCGCGCTGGAAGATCGCCTAGCCGCCGTCCATTGCCTGTTCGACGCGCGCAGCGTGCCGGTCGCGATGCTCGACTGGCTGGGAAGCTGGTTCGGGCTGGCGCTGACCGACGGCTGGTCCGAGCGGCGCAAGCGCCTGCTGCTGCGCCACGCCGACCAGATCTTCCGCGAGCGCGGCACGCCGGCCGGCTTGATGCGCGCCCTGCGCCTCGCCGTCGATCCCGACGAAGAGCTTGGCGAGCATCTGTTTTCCGGCATCCCGGACGGCGGGCCGTGGGGCATCCGGCTCATCGAACACTTCCTGCTCGGCGCCGATGCATGGCCGGAGGAGTGGGACCATGACGCCTACCGCGTCTTCCTTGCTCGCCGCTACGGTCACATCGAAAACCTGGTGAAAGCCTGGAAGATGGAGGCCAACCCGCCCGCCGACTTCGCGCAGGCGGCGACAGCAGAATTTCCGGAAGGCGAATCGAGCAATGACCGTGCCTTGTTCGCCCGCCTCATCCAGCCCGCCCGCCGCCGCGCGCACCGTTTCAGTGTGCTGCTGCCACGACAGGAATGTGACCCGGCCTTGAACGACAAGGTACGCCAGGTGCTCGCGCGCGAAGCGCCGGCGCACACGGTGTACGAAATCGCCGAATACGAACTCGCACTGCGCGTCGGCAGCGCGCGCCTCGGCGTCGATTCCGTGCTTGGCGCACGGGCCGGCTGGACGCCGCTCATCATCGACCAGAGCCACCTCGGATTGTCCTGGCTGGCGCCGCCACCCGCTGAAGCCGGGCGTTGGCCGGCGGACCGCTACCCGATCACAAGTTAGTCAGTCGAGCACTACAGGAGACCACCATGACTTGCCAGACAGAAACACCGTGCAGCGCCACTCTCACCAGTTCGCCCAGCCCGGACAAGCGCGTGCGCTACGGCCTCGGCATGTTGCTCGGCGTCGCCGATTTCGAGCAGGAGCAGGCCTGGTTCCTCGGGCAGGACCGCGAGCACGCGCGTGCGCTGCACGGCTGCGGCGTCGTCGGCGGTCTCGGCGTGGCGGTAACGGATACGCATATCAAGGTCGACGCCGGCATGGCGATCGACGGGCTGGGCCGTGTCATCAAGGTTTGCGGCGAACAATGCGCCGACCTCAACGCCTGGCTGCTCGTGCCGGAGAACCGCAAGCTCATTGGCGCGCCCGGCGCCAAGACGCTGCACGTCGTGCTGCGCTACTGCGAGTGCGCGACCGATCTGCAGCCGGTGCCCGGCCAACCGTGCCGCACGGCGGATGAAAGCATGAGCGCGACGCGCATCACGGCGAGCTTCAGCCTCGATCTCGAAGCCAAGGCACCGGCCTGCCCGGAGGAAGCGGCAACCGTACGCTTCGGCCGCTGGCTGCGCCGCCTGCAGGTCGGCTCCGGCAGTCCGACGCTCGACACGACAGCGATCGACGCGGAACTCAAGGCACTGGCGACGACTGACCCCGCCGCCAGCACGCCGCTCTTTCTACCCGCCGACCAGGCTGAGTCCTTGCTGCGCCACGCGCTCGTCGCCTGGGCGAGGCTGGTGCGGCCGCTCGTGTGCTGCCACGGCGAGAAAATCGATGAAGCCGAGATCGGCGTCACCCTGGCGAGCATCGGTTTCACGCTCACCGCCGACTTCACTGCCAACGACGTCAAGCTGCTTCCCGTCGACCCGCCCGTACTCGCTTCGACGCGGCTGATTCAGGAAGCGCTGCTCAATCTCACGCGCCAGATTGCGGCCGGCGATACCGTGAAACCGCTCGCCTTCGGCGGTGCGGCGGCGCCCGGCGCCGACACCGCCTACAGTCGCGCCGACCACGTGCATGCGCTCCCCGCACTTCCGGCAATCCCAGGCCCGGCCGACAGTGTCGCCGCGCTATCGTTTGGCGGCAGCGCCAATGCCGGCGCGCAGACCACCTTCAGCCGCAGCGACCACGTGCATCCCTTGCCCGCTTTGCCGGCCATCCCGCCAATCCCCGATCTCTCAGGCGACGTCACCGGCGCCATCGGTGACAACCGGATCACGCTGCTGCAAGGAAAGGTGGTCAAGGCCGATTCGCCGGCGAAGGACCAAGTACTTACCTTCCGCGACGACGTCTGGCAACCCCTCGACGTTCCCACGGGCGGCGGCACGGCACCGACCGACGTCGTCCTGCACCCGGCCGGACTGCCCGCGTATTCGCTCGTCGCGGCCGGCGTCGTCGCCTCCGGGCGTTCGTTCGGCCCGACCTACAACAAGCTGGAAGCCAAGGCAGCCGGCGATGGCCTGCTGTTCCTGACCTTCAGCGGCTATAAACAGCCGACCGCGCGCACCAAGTTCGCGCTGCTGGTCAAGGCGCTGCCGGTCGTGCAAAAGGAATTCCCAGCGCTCTCGGTGTCGCTGTCCGGTTTCCAGGCAGAAGGCTTCGTGCTGGAGATTCTGAGCAACGGCAAGGCGGTCCCCGAGAGCATCCTCGATCAGGTTTTCATCCACGTCGAAGTCAGCCACTTCACCGCCTGAGGAGAAGGAGATGACCGATTCGCCCCACAGCACCGAGAAGGTCCTCGACGCCGGCGAAGTCTGCCCGGACCTCGCCAACCGCCGCGTCAATTTCTTCAGCGGGCGCCTGCTCAGTGCCGACGACATGCGCCAGGAGCAAAGCGCCGTCAGCCAGCGCGACCGACGCCTGGGAACGGCCATCGGCAGCGGCGTCGTGCGCGGCCTCGAAGTGCACGCGGAGGCCAGCGCCGCCAACCTGTTGCAGATCGAGGCAGGGCTGGCGATCACCGGCTGCGGCGAGCCGCTGGCGCTGGATAACCCGTTGCGCCTCCGTCTGGCGCCGGCCGTCGAACAATCCGGCGCAGGCGGGTTTGCGCCGTGCGGTAGCGAGGCCGGATTCGTGATGGATCAGGGCGACGGCTACTACCTGATCAGCCTGGCGCCGAACGTCGGCCTGAGCAGCGAGAAGGCCCAGGAGATCAGCCGCAACGGCCAGCTCATCGCCTGCGGCGCGCGCTGGCGGTTGGAGGGTCTGACCCTGCAGGTCGACAAGCTTCCGGCCTCGGCCTTGCCGGCCGCGTTGCGCGGTGCGCCACCGGCCGCCAACACTGCAAACCTCAGCCGCGCACGCAGCCTGCTGGCGAAGCTGTGCCTCGGCGAAGTCATGGGTGCGACGCCGCTTGGCGAGCCCGCGCCAGACCTCTTGCAGACCGCCAAACTCGCTTCGCCGGACCGCGTTGCGCTGGCGGTCGTCGCTTGGTCGAACAACGGGGTGCGCTTTGTTGACCGCTGGTCGGTCCGCCGCAGTCTGGCGCCGGACACGCACACGCCGGGTGCCGCACCCTATTGGCCGCCCGGTGCCAGCCGAGCGATGCAGGCGGAGGTGATGCAGCGCCAGTTCCAGGAGCACCTCGCTGAACTCCTGATGGCCCTGAAGGCGGCGGGCACCGACACCGCCAGCCTCGTCGCCGGCGAGTGGTTCGTCTGGCTGCCGGCCGTCGGCATCCTGCCGCGCGCCAACACCGAGAGCGGGCTGAGCGCCAAGGTCTTCTTTTCGACGCTGCCGGCACGCTCGCTCTTCCTCGCGCACGCGGCGCTGGAGAGCATCCTGCGTGAAGGCATGGCCTACCCGCCGATCGACCTCACGGCCAAGTCGCCGCAACTCATCTGGCTCTACCAGCTGGTCGAGGACCGCAATGTCCTCGTCTACGCCAGCGGCCATTTGCCGCCCGCCAACCCCGCCCGGCTCGATCTCGCCCGTTACGACGCCGCGCTCTATCCCGACGGCGAACAGTAAGCACCGTGCCGAAAACACCTATACAGGAGAAGCATCATGGCCCTGGATGTCAGCAAAGCAGTTGAAATCATCAAGAACGCGTCGGAAGAAGAAATGACGGCCATCGCAAAGGCCCTCAAGGAAGAGACCGTCACGGAGAAGAACGCCAAGGTCCTCGAAATCCTCAAGCGCGTCGACCCGGAGCGCTACCGCGACCTGGTGACGCTGGTCGAAATTGAGAGCGAACTGCCGCACGTGAAACCTGGCGACCTGATCACGTCGACCCTGATCAACTCGCTGATCGACCGCATCAACGCGCTCGAAGTCGGCGGCGAGAGCGTGCTGCGTCTCGGACCGCTGGCGCAAGGCGCGCATACGCTGGCGGCACTCGGCGGGCCGGTGACGGCCGGCGGCGGATTGTGGGTCGATGGCGAACGGCTGTCCGACAAAGAGGGCGAGGTCGCCAACTTCGCGCTGCTCGACGGCGGTACGCTGGCGGTGCGTCTGGCCCTCGCCGCCAACGCGACCAACGGCGAACAAGTCCTGGAACAGCTCGTGAAGCACGAGCGGCAGGGCGACATCCTGATGGCGCAGATCAGCGTCGAGGAGAAGGGCGATACAGGCGGCGTCACCGTCGAAGTCACGAGCCGCCAGATTCGCACCTACATCGGCGTCATCCAGAGCGACGGCCAATACCTCTCGGCGATGGTCTTCCTGAACAGCATCCAGGCCGGACATCTGCCCTTCACCTGGGGCCTCTACAACACGAAGCTGAAACGCTTCGTGCTCGGCGGCGCCAGCGAGGATTTCCGCCTGCAGGAATACCTCAAGGTCCGGGGATAGCCACTTGCCGTTGCTGGAACCGGCCCTGCGCCAGGCCGCCGCGTTGGCCGACGTACCCGGTTTGCCAGCGGACGCGCTGCTCTGCGTCCGCCGCGTGCATGTCCGGATCGACCGCGAAGGGTTGCGCCACGTTGGCGGACTCCTCGGTGCGGCCGACCAGCTCTCGCGGCAACTGCAAAAACACGCCGGCGAAGCACGCCGCCCGGCACACGAGTTCGTTCCGGAAAGCGCCCAAGCCGTGTGCTTCGACGATCCAGCCGAAATGCTCGCCTGCGCCACGCGCGACTGGCTCGACGGCCAGTTCTACCACCACTGGTGGTGGCGCAGTCTGCTTGGCGGCACACAGGCGCAGGGCGTCGTCGCGCTCTGGCGGCGCCACCCGGACCACGCTCGGGCCGCACTCGCGCAACTCGCCGACCGCGCCGAGGAGTTCCGCCAGCGGTTGCCGGCACCCGACGCGGCAGCGATCGCCGACCTGCTGGACGAACCCCCAGCCCGAAGGGCGCGACCGATTGAATCGCCTGAACCGGTGGTCGACCCGCTGCACCGGCACGAGCCCGCCTCCATGCAATCGCCGGCCGAAGCTGGTGCGCTCCATACGCCACGCGACGAGATTTCGTACGCCACGTACGCCGCCTCCGTTGCCGACGGCGCGCCCAACGCAAACGATTCCGCCAGCCCGGGGATAACCAAAACACGACCCGACCCGAACCCAGCGCCGCAGCACCCCACTGAAGTCGAATCCGCCGTTTTCGACCGAGAACGCGTCGCAAAAAAGCGGCGCGCGCGCGGCCGCTCGCCGGCCGCCGGGAGCATCGAAACGTCGCTGCGAGCGCATGACAAGACCGGCGTTGCGGTATCGGAAACGCCGCGTGTTGCACGACAAGCGGATATGGTCCAGCAAGGATCGATCGCCGCTGACCCGGCAGACAATCGCCGCTGGCCGTGGCAGCCGCTTCCGTCAGAACGAAAGGCATCACTGGCGAAGCCCGACATCGCGACCGCGCCCGCGCCGGCTGATGGCGTCGCGCCAAGCAGCGTCCCGTCCGCGTCCCGAAGGTCGTTCGCACCATCCGCCATCACCGGCGAGACGATCGAAACCACGTATGGCGGCGTTCTCTACCTGCTCAACGCGGCGCTTCACCTCGGGCTCTATCCCGACTTCACGCGCCCGCAAGACCCCGGCATCGCGCTCTCACCGTGGGTCTTCCTCGCCCTCTGCGGCGAACGGCTTGCCGGGCGCGGCTTGCGCCGGGATGCACTGTGGCAATTGCTGGCGACGCTCGCGCAGGCCGATCCATCCGCCTTCGCCGACGCGGAATGCGCAGCGCCGCCATCGCTGCCCGTCGCCTTGCAGAATTACCTGCGTGGGCAGGAACGAAACGCGTCATCGCCGGCCGCGACTTGGCGCGTCTGGTTCGACCAGCTGCTCCCGCCCCTGCGCCGCCGACTCGCCGCCGCCCTCGGCGTTTCGCCGCGCAAGGCAGGACAATTGCTGTGCCGCCAGCGCGCAACCATCCTCTACCGGCGGCAGCGCCTCGACGCCCACTTCAGCCTGACCGACCACCCCATCGCAATCCGCCTTGCCGGCCTCGACCGCGACCCCGGATGGCTGCCATCGACCGGGTACGACGTCCGGTTCTTCTACGATCACAATGGGTGACCTTACCCCGCCGTCCGCCCGGAAAATCAAACAGACCGCTTGCAGACTCGCTGAACGCGGAGTCGGCGGCGCCGGGCAGGCCGTCGATTGGCGTGCGCGAGCAGCGCGGCGTCGGGACAACTGTCCGTTCGACGCGTGACCGTACGCCCGTCAGACACCCGGCGTATGATCGAAATCCACAGGATCTTGCGCGACCACTATGGGGAGGCCGGCCATGGAGCCCATTCATCGGATCACCTATTCGGAGCTCGTCGACATTCCGAAGCTGCAGACCTTGATGGACAGCTTCTATCAGGTCATCGGCGTCGCCAACGCGGTACTCGATGTTGACGGCACCATCCTCGCCGGCGCCGGCTGGCAGTTCGCCTGCACCGGTTTTCATCGCGTCAATCCGGACACCTGCCGCCGCTGCCTGCAGAGCGATACGTCGCTCGTCGAGAGCATGACGCGGGGGACGCCCTACGCGGTCTATCGCTGCCTCAACGGGTTGGTCGATGCGGCGGCGCCGATCATGGTCGAGGGCACGCACGTTGCCAATCTGTTTACCGGGCAGTTCCTGACCGAGAAGCCCGACATGGACTTCTTCCGCCGCCAGGCACAGCAGTTCGGCTTTGACGAGACGCGCTACCTCGACGCCATTGCCTGCGTGCCGGTGCTCGACCAGCAGCGCGTCGAGTCGATCACGCGGCTCTACGCGCAACTCGCCGGTGTGCTCGCCGACAACGGACTTGACCGGCTGAAACAGCAGCAGGCCGTGGCCGAACTGGCGAGCCTGAACGCAAGCCTCGAAAGGAAGGTCGAGGAACGCACCGAAGCGCTGCGCGAAGGCGACGAGACCTTGCGCAGCATCCTGGCCACGAGCCTCGACGGCTACCTGCGCCTCGACGTGCACGGCAAGCTGCTCGACGCCAACGCGGCCTATTGCAAGCTCTCCGGTTATACGCGTGAAGAACTGGTGCACATGAGCGTCTCTGACATCGACCCGCAGATGTCAGGCGAGGAGGTCGCCGAACACATCCGGCGCATCATGGACGTCGGTGGCGACCAGTTCGAGACGGTGCACCGGCGCAAGGACGGTTCGCTGTGGCACGTGGAAATCAGCACCAGCCGGCACCGCGTCGGCGACGGACAGATCATCGCTTTCATGCGCGACATCAGCGAGCGCAAAGCCGCGGAAATCGCGCTGCGCGAGAGCGAATCGCGCGTGCAGCGCAAGCTCAACGCCATCCTCTCGCCCGAGGGCGACGTCGAACTGCTGCAGCTGAAGGACATCATCGACACGCCGGTCATCCAGGCGATGATGGACGACTTCTACAAGGTCACCGGCATCCTCAGCGCCATCCTCGACACCGACGGCAACGTGCTGATCGCCGTCGGCTGGCAGGACATCTGCACCAAGTTCCACCGCGTCAGCCCGCAGATGTGCATGAATTGCCACGAGAGCGACACGATACTCTCGCGCGGCGTAGCGCCAGGGACGTTCAAGTTCTACCGCTGCAAGAACAACATGTGGGACGTCGTGACACCGCTCATGCTCGGCGACCGGCACGTCGGCAACCTGTTCTCCGGGCAGTTTTTCTTCGACGACGATCTGGTCGACCCGGAAGTCTTCCGCGCCCAGGCACGCAGGAACGGCCTTGACGAGGCCGCGTACATGGCGGCGCTCGAGCGCGTGCCGCGCTACAGCCGCGAGCGCATCAACTCGGCAATGTCCTTCTTCCAACAGCTGGCACAGACCATCTCGCAGCTGAGCTACAGCGGCATCAAGATGGCGCGGCTGACCAGCGACATCAGCCGCCTCAACGCGGACCTGGAAGCGCGCGTAAGCGCGCGCACCGCCGACCTCGAAGCCGCCAACGAGTCGCTGACGCTGGCCAAGCAGCTGGCAGAGTCGGCGAATCAGGCGAAGAGCGCCTTCCTCTCGAACATGAGCCACGAGATCCGCACGCCGATGAACGCGGTGATCGGCATGACGCAACTCGTGCTCGACACCGACCTCGACGACCGCCAGCGCGACTACATCAACAAGGCGCTGCGCTCGTCACGCGCCCTGCTCGGCATCCTCAACGACATCCTCGACTACTCGAAGATCGAGGCCGGCTGCATCGACATCGAGCACGTCGACTTCTCGCTCGACGACGTGCTGCGCAACATGAGCGACCTCTTCTCCATCACCGCCGGCGAAAAAGGGCTCGAACTCTTCATCGACATCGCGCCGGACGTGCCCGACCGCCTGCGCGGCGACCCGCTGCGCTTCGGCCAGGTGATCAGCAACCTCGTCGGCAACGCGATCAAGTTCACAGAACACGGCGAAATCCACGTTCGCATCCAGGCGCTCGAGCCGACGCCGGACGCCGTCACCCTGCGCGTCGCCGTGCGCGACACCGGCATCGGCCTCTCGCCGGCGCAGGCCGCCCGCCTGTTCCAGCCGTTCGGCCAGGTCGACGCCAGCGTCACCCGGCGCTTCGGCGGTACCGGCCTCGGGCTGACGATCAGCCGCCAGCTCGTCGAGCTGATGGGCGGCCGCATCACCGTCTCCAGCGAGCCCGGCCGCGGCAGCACCTTCGCCTTCACCGTCCGCCTCGGCCTGGCCTCGGGCGAGGCGACGGATACACACGGCTCCGCACGGCTGCCGGCGCTGAACCTCAAGCGCGCACTCGTCATCGACGACCAGCCGACCTCGCTCGCCATCCTGCGCGACCTGCTTGAACGCTGGCAATTCGCCGTCGCCGGCGCGCAATCCGGCGAAGAAGGTCTGCGCATCTTCCACGACGCGCGCCAGCGCGGCGAACCCTTCGACCTACTGTTGCTCGACTGGAAGATGCCGGGCATGAACGGCATCGACGTCGCGCGACGCATCGATGAAGAAATGCGCCGGAGCGACAACGACGCGAGTCGGCCGCCGACCATCGTCATGGTCACCGCCTACGGCCGCGACGAGCTGATCAAGGCCCTGGGCGGCCTGCCCATCGCTGGCATCCTGGCCAAGCCGGTGACGCCGTCCGGTCTGTTCGACACGCTGATGCGGCTCGGGCAGGGCACGGCGCTGCCTGGAGAGACGGCCGACAACGCATTCGCCGAAACGCGCACGACACTCGGGCGAATCCGGGGCGCGCGCATCCTGCTCGTCGAAGACAACGAGCTGAATCAGCAGGTGGCGCAGGAATTCCTCAGCAAGGGTGGCCTCACCGTAGCGCTGGCCGGCAACGGACAGGAGGCGCTGGACGCGATGCAGCACGGCGAATTCGACGCCGTGCTGATGGATCTGCACATGCCGGTGATGGACGGCCTCGAGGCCGCACGGCGCATCCGCCTCCTGCCGACCGGGCGGAACGTGCCGATCATCGCCATGACCGCCGCCGCCATGGCGCAGGATCGCAGCGCCAGCGCCGCCGCCGGCATGAACGACCACATCGCCAAGCCGATCGACCCGCGCGAGCTCGCCGACACCCTGACGCGCTGGATCAGGACCGCACAACGAACGACGACGCCTTCGCCGCCCGGTGCAGCCGGCCACGAAGAATCCGCCCGGAGTGACGGCATCACCACGCTCGAAACTGCCCTGCCCGGCGTTGCCGTGCGCGACTCGCTGGCGCGCGTGCGCGGCAACATCGCGCTTTATCGCCGTCTGCTCGCCTCGTTTGGCGAACGTCGCCGCGATATCGCGCCGCGCCTTGCCCAACTGGAACGGGAGGGCAAGCGCGACGACCTCTACCTGGAAGCGCACGACCTGAAAGGCGAAGCTGGCAACCTCGGCCTCGTCGCCATCAGGGCCACCGCCGACGCAATGTGCAACGCGATCAAAACCGGCGAAGCCGCGCGCTTGCCTGAACTCGCGCGGACGTTGGGGCACGATTGCGAAGCCGCGCTCGCGCTCGTGCATGCGCTGCCCGCCAACCCGGCCCCGGCCCCGACCAGCCCGCCCGATGCATCGCCGGCCTTCGACCCTAGCCGGCTGAGCGCGCTGCTCGGCGAACTGCGGAACAAGCTGGAAGCCAAGAGCCTCGGCGCCGGCCAGCTCGCGGGCGAACTCGAAGCCATCGCGCGCGGCAGCGAGTTTTCCGAGCCAACCAGCGCCATCGCCACGGCCGTCCGCCAGCTGCACTACGACACGGCGCTGGCCCTGCTCGAGCGGGTTTGCGCCGACCACCCTCCCGCCCCGGAGAAGTAGAAGGTCGTCGTCATGCCGGCTCAGGTCGGCATGACGTATCGGAGCGCAACCGCAGATTGCCCCCCCACTCGCCGAGCCGCCGCTCGCCAGGTTGCCGGCTTCCTGAATTTCCCTCCTCCCAGCAGCACGACCGCCACAACCAATTGCTTGCCTTGACAATCATTGCCTAGGCAATTAAAGTTCAACCCCACGACTTCAGCGAAAAGGAAATTCGATGGCCAACCCGCCGAACGAGCCACTGCAATCCTGTTGTGGCGACGACGACAACAACTTCGGCCTGCTCCTGCACTTCGTTCGCCAAGGCATGATCAAGCACCTTGAACATGCGCTCGCCGAACAGGATCTCGGACTCAACTTCACGCAGTACCGCGTGCTCAAGATGCTCGGCAACGTGCCGCAGATCAGCGCCTCCGAGCTGGCGCGGCGCCTTGAGCACGATGCGGGCGCACTGACCCGACTGCTCGACAAGATGCAGGAACGCGGATTCCTGCGCCGCCACGCGTGCGCCGAAGACCGGCGCTCGGTCGAGATTTCGCTCACGGATGCCGGTCGCGCGTTGTCCCGCCCGCTACGCTCGATCTCCGAACAATTGACCGCCTATGCACTGAGCGATCTGTCCGACGACGAAAAAGTCGTGTTGATGACGCTGCTCAGACGCGTTCGCACAACGCTGGAACAATGATTTATATGCCTAGGCAATTAAACAGCATGAAACTGTCGTGCCTGTCCGTCGTCATCCTGCTCGTCGGTTGCGCGGACCTGAACGGCCTCGCGCCGCAGGGCCAGCTGCGCCCGGGGCAGGCCATCGCGGCGAGTACCAGCCTCGCCGGCATCGCGCCGGCGCCGTGGCCCGAACGAGACTGGTGGCATGGGCTGGGCGACGCCGCGCTCGATACGCTGATCGGCGAAGCGATGCGCGACAACCCTGACCTGGCCGCCGCCGACGCGCGCGTGCGCCTTGCGACGGCGCAGGCCGGCTCGGCCGACGCGGCGCGCTACCCGACGCTCGACGCCAAGGCGAGCTTCCCCGGCACGCCGTTCCCCGACGACTTCCCCAAACCGTTCGCCGGCTATACGTCGGCCAAGCAGGCCAACCTGACCGCCGGCTATACCTTCGACCTGTGGGGCGGCCAGCGTGCCGCCTGGGAAGCGGCGCTCGGCCAGCAGCGCGCGGCCGAGGTCGACGGCGAAGCGGCACGCCTCACGTTGTCGACACGCGTCGCGCAAACCTACGGTGATCTCGCCTACGCCTTTGCGTCGCACGACATCGCGCTCGCCGACCTCGACCGCGCGCAGAAGCTGCTGGAGCTGACGCGCCAGCGCGTGCAGGCAGGGATCGACAGCGTCGCCCTGCTACGTCAGGCGGAGTCGACGCAGGCCAGCGCCGAACAAAAGAAGGCGCAGACGGCGCAGCGCATCGAATCGGTCCGCACCCAGCTTGCCGTGCTGCTCGGACAGGGGCCGGATCGCGGCCTCTCGATCGTGCGTCCGCAGGCGCTCAAGGCGTCGGAACTCGCCGTTCCGGAAAACCTGCCCGCCGAGCTGGTCGGGCGCCGTCCCGACATCGTCGCCGCGCGCTGGCGCGTCGAAGCGGCCCGGCGCAGCATCGACGCGGCGAAGGCCCAGTTCTACCCGAACGTCAACCTGACCGCCGTGTTCGGCGTGATGTCGCTCAAGGGCGCCGACCTGCTCGACTCGACGAGCCGCTTCGGCCTCGTCACACCGGCCATCTCGCTGCCGATCTTCGACGGCGGCCGCCTGCGCGCCAACCTCGCCGAACGCGATGCGGACTACGACCTCGCGGTTGCGCAGTACAACAAAGCGCTGGTCGGCGCCTTCAACGAAGTGGCAGACAGCCTGAGCCAGCTGCGTTCGCTGGAGACACAACTCGCGGCGCAGCAGCGCTCGCTCGTCGGCGCGCAACAGGCCTGGGAACTCTCGACACAGCGCTATCGCAATGGCGTTGGCGGCTATCTCGAAGTGCTCGTGCTGCAACAGGCGCTGCACTCGGCCGAAGACCGCCTCGCTGACATCGAAAATCGCCGCATTGCGGCATCGATCAACCTCGTCCGCGCGCTCGGCGGCGGCTACCGGACCGATGCGCCGGTCGCGCTCCCCAGCGCATCGCCCGAAGTCCACGCGAAAGCAAAGGAATCCTGATATGAGCCACAAACACCCTGTCGATACCAAGCCGGCGAATCCGCGCCGCAAGCAGTGGCTGGCCGGACTCGGCGTCGGCCTCGCGCTCGCCACGGCCGGATCGGCCTCCTATTACTACCTCGTCGCACGCTGGAGCGAGAACACCGAAGACGCGTACGCCAACGGCAATATCGTCCAGATCTCGGCGCAAACCGCCGGCACCGTCGTCGCCATTCACGCTGACAACAACGGCCTGGTGAAGGCCGGTCAGGTGCTCGCCGATCTGGACGCCAGCGACGCCCGCGTCACGCTTGAGCAGGCCGAAGCCAACCTCGCTCGCACGGTGCGTCAGGTGCGTGGCCTTTATGCCAATGTGGGCAGCCTGCAAGCCGAAGTCGAATCGCGCCGCGCCATGGCCGAACGCGCCAAGGCCGACTACGAGCGACGCAAGGGACTGGCGGCAACCGGCGCCATCCCCGCCGAAGAACTCGCACACGCCCGAGAAGCGCTGGCCGCCGCCGAGAGTTCGCTCGCCGCGTCCGGGCAACAGCTGGCAAGCAGCCATGCGATGGTCGACAACACGGCGCTGCTCACGCATCCGGACGTCAAGGCCACGGCCGCCGCCCTGCGCCGCGCCTACCTCGACTATTCGCGCGCGCACTTGCTGGCGCCGGTGTCGGGCCATGTCGCGCAGCGCAGCGTGCAGATCGGCCAACGCGTGCAGGCCGGCGCGCCACTAATGGCCGTCGTCCCGCTCGATCAGATCTGGGTCGACGCCAACTTCAAGGAAACGCAGCTGCGCCAGATGCGCATCGGCCAGCCGGTGACGCTGCATGCCGATCTCTACGGCACGGACGTCACCTACCACGGCAAGGTCGATGGGCTGGGCGTCGGCACCGGGAGCGCCTTCTCGCTGCTGCCGGCGCAGAACGCGACGGGCAACTGGATCAAGATCGTGCAGCGCGTACCCGTACGCATCACGCTCGACGCCAAGGAGCTCGCCGAACATCCGCTCAAGATCGGCCTCTCGATGCACGCCGAAGTCGACATGCACGACCAGTCCGGCCCGACGCTGGCGCAGACGAATAGCGATCAGCCGCTGTTCTCGACCGACGTGTACGCCGGCCAGCTCGATGAAGCCGAGCAACTGATCGCGCGCGTCATCGATGAGAATGCCGGCGCGGTCGCGAAAGCCAAGCTCGCCGCCACGCAGAACGGGAAACGCGGCTGATGAAAGCGCAATTTCAGCCCGCCAATCTGGGGCTGTGTACGACGGCGCTCGCGCTGGCGACCTTCATGCAGGTGCTCGACACGACGATCGCCAACGTCTCGCTGCCGACCATCGCCGGCAACCTCGGCGTCAGCACCGACCAGAGCACCTGGGTGATCACCGCCTTCGCCGTCTCCAACGCCATCGCGCTGCCGCTCACCGGCTGGCTGACGCGCCGCTTCGGCGAAGTGCGTCTGTTCGTCATGGCCACCTTGCTGTTCACGATCGCCTCCTTCCTGTGCGGCGTCGCCTTCAGCATGGGTTCGCTGGTCGGCTTCCGCGCCTTGCAGGGCTTCGTCGCCGGGCCGATGTACCCGATCACACAGGCGCTGCTCATCTCGATCTATCCACCGACGAAACGTTCGCAGGCGCTCGCCCTGCTGGCGACGGTGACGGTCGTCGCGCCGATCGCCGGACCCATCCTCGGCGGCTGGATCACCGACAACTACTCGTGGCCGTGGATCTTCTTCATCAACGTACCGATCGGCATCTTTTCCTCGTTCACCGTCTGGCGCCTGATGCGCCACAAGCCGGCGACGCTGGAAAAGCCGCGCATGGACTACGTCGGCCTGGTCACGCTCGTCATCGGCGTCGGCGCGTTGCAGCTCGTGCTCGACAAGGGCAACGAGGAAGACTGGTTCAACTCCAACTTCATCGTCGCCACGGCCATCGTCTCGGCCATCGCGCTGGCGATCTTCCTGATCTGGGAGCTCACCGACAAGGAGCCGATCGTCAATCTCAAGCTGTTCCGGCACCGCAACTTCAGCGCCGGAACGCTGACCCTGATGCTCGCCTACGGCGGCTTCTTCTCGATCGGCCTGCTGGTGCCGCAGTGGCTGCAGACGCAGCTGCACTACACCGCCGTCTGGTCGGGTCTCGCCTCGGCGCCGATTGGCCTCTTGCCGGTACTGCTCACGCCCTTCGTCGGCAAGTACGCCGCCAAGTTCGACATGCGCATGCTCGCCTCGACGGCCTTCCTGGTCATGGGGCTGTCCAGCTTCTACCGCTCGGGATTCACCGCCGACATCGACTTCGCACGCGTCGCCTGGGTGCAGCTCTTCCAGGGGCTCGGCATCGCCTTCTTCTTCATGCCCGTGCTGACCATCCTGCTCTCCGACCTCGAAGGGCACGAGATCGCCGCCGGCTCCGGGCTGGCGACCTTCCTGCGCACGCTGGGCGGCAGCTTCTCGGCTTCCTTCACGACCTATCTGTGGAGCCATCGCGCGGTGATCCACCACGCGCACCTGACCGAGGCCGTCTCGCCATACAGCCCGACGACGCAGCTCGCCGTCCAGCAGCTCGGCCAGGGCGACGCGCAACGCGCCGCCGCCCTGCTCGATCGCATGATCACGCAACAGGCCTACCAGATCTCGTTCAACGAGATCTGCCACGGCCTCGGCTATCTGTTCCTCGCGCTGATTCTCGTGCTGTGGCTGGCCAAGGCGCCGTTCCACAAGGAAACCAAGGCGGTAACGGCCGGGGCGCACTGAACGGTACGTCGGTCACTCCGCCGTCAGCGCGAACGGAATGCGCATGGTCGGCGGAGCGCATGGCGTGCCGGACGCAGCACCTCGCTATCCGCGCATCACCCGATTGCGTCCGCCGCCTTTAGCTGCGTAGAGCGCCGCGTCGGCGCGGTCGAAGAACCCGAGGTCTGTCGTGTCCGCGGGCTGCAACTGGGCGACGCCGATGCTGACGGTAAAGCTGACTGAAATGTCGCCGTCACCGGGGACTGTTGAAGACTCGACCCGCGCCCGGATTCGCTCGGCAGCCTCGGCCGCGCGCGCGATATCCGAGCCGATCAGGAGGATGGCGAATTCCTCGCCACCGATGCGCGCTACCACATCGATGTCTCGCACGCTCGTGCCACAGAGATCGGCCAACCGACAAATCACCGAGTCGCCGAACAAGTGGCCGTGGGTGTCGTTTATCCGCTTGAAATGGTCGATATCCAGCACGAGAAGCGAGAGCGGCTGCGGCATTCGCCGCGCGCGAGCAACTTCCTGCTTGAGCATGCGCATGAAGTAACGCCGGTTGCCGACACCGCTCAGCGGATCGGTGTCCGACAGCTGCTTCAACTTGCCCTCAAGCAGGTAGCGCTTCAGGTACTCGACGGAAAACACGATCTGCGACAGGATCGCAAGCCCGGCCGCCGGCCAGAGCAGCACGCCGTAGTGCGCCTGCGAGAAGCCCGGAGCGAAGGACATGGCGGCCATGAGTTGCGGCAGTGCAGCCGCCGCAAGCATGTAGGCGATGCTCTTGACCAAGGGCAGGCACTGCCCGATGAGTATCGCGATATACATGCAGTACATGAACCCGGCCAGGCCATACACCATGCCGGTATCGAGACGATTGAGTATTTCCAGGAACATCCCTTCGCTCGCCAGCAACGCCAGCGGCATGGCCGCCTCAAGAAAGCCGCGCCGCGCCTTTCCGGTCCAGAACCCAACGGCAACGGGGACAAGCAGCAGGAACATCAAACACAAGCCCGCGGTGTCGCGGGCACCGATCGGATCGGTGACGTAATCCCAAACCCAAAGCAGCGGAAGAAAGACGGCCAGAATCCCGAGAACAACCGCCGTGAATCGCCGATGGTCCTCGAACTTCTTCCGCCCGAACGCCTCGTCCGGCCACAGGAGTTGGCGCAGCAGTCCGGTCAAAGTGCTGGACGCGAGCGTTTCATGCTCGCCCGCGTCGGCGCCGGAGCCGATGCGTTTCCCGTCGTTCATCTGAAGCCTCCACGCTCCTGTACAGGCAAAGGCGCACACGACGATCGAACGCGAATTCTGCCTGTTCGCCCTCCAAGGATAGTCGTCGATCCCTGTTTTGACACAGAACCGTTCCGCCCCGGGCGGTTTCGATCGTCCATGCGCCGGGTTTCGGATAACCCACTTGCCTGATCGAGCGCGCATTTTCGGGTCGCCAACGACCCACTTCGCAGCAACGCCAACACGCGCAATCGCTGCAAGCCAAAGCGCTCGAACATTGCACGGCGTCAGGCAATCGTGGCGCGCTGCTTGCTAGTCACGATGCGCGAGTCCTCAACGCGGTCGCCAAGAGCGACCTTCCGCCACTTCGTGCGGCGCCACCGAACCAAGGAGCACATCATGAGCCTGCTCTATACCAATCCCGTTCTCGAAGAGACCAACGAAACCAAGGGCACCGGCTGGCTGCAGTCGATGCCGGACCTGCGCGACTACACGCCGGAGACGCCGAAGATCGCCGAAATGGCGAAGGCGCTCAAGATCACCGGCAAGGTCACCAGCCTGAAAGCCGTTCCCGCCGCCGTGGACCTGCGCGCGTGGTGTTCGCCGATCGAGGACCAGAAGACGATCGGTTCGTGCACCGCACACGCGGCCGTCGGCATCGTCGAGTACTTCCAGCGCCGAGCCTTCGGCACGCATCTCGACGGCTCGCGTCTGTTTGTTTACAAGATGACGCGCAACCTGATGGGCGTGACCGGCGACACCGGCGCCTGGCTGCGCAACACGATGGGCGCGCTGGTGCTGGGTGGCGTTCCGCCCGAGAAGTACTGGCCCTACGTGGTCGCCGATTTCGACAAGGAGCCGCCGTCCTTCGTCTATGCGCTCGGCAATAACTTCCAGGCGATCCAGTACTTCTGCCACGACCCGGTGAGCAGCCGGCTTTCCGGCGACGTCGTGCTCGCCAGCGTCAAGGCCTATCTGGCGGCCGGCGTGCCGTCGATGTTCGGCTTCTTCGGTTTCCCGTCGTTCGAGCAGACCGACGTCAAAGGCGGCATCCCCTACCCGGCGCCAGGCGAGAAGGCGCAGTGGGGCCACGCCATCGTCGCCATCGGCTACGACGACGGCAAGAAGATCAAGAACACGCAGAGCAACAAGACAACGACCGGGGCGCTGCTCATCCGCAATTCCTGGGGCAAGACCTGGGGAGACAAGGGTTACGGCTGGCTGCCCTACGACTACGTCAAGAACAAGCTGGCCGACGACTTCTGGTCCATGAACAGCATGGACTGGGTAAACACCAAGCAATTTGGGTTGTAGCCACGCCCCGGTAACACGAGCGCCCTTCCTTCAATCGCAGCCAGGGAAAACGTAATGGGCCTGAGCATCGTTGAAACGATTTTCGACGTCGGCCAGAAGCTATTCGGGCTGAAGATCGAACTGGCGAAAGCGCGCCAGAATCGCAAACAGCAGGTCGCCGAGTTTCTTGCGGCAATCGCGCAAACGATCGAGGACGCAAACGCCGAGCTGCGCCAGGGCAACTATCCGCATGGCAAGTGCCAGGAGCTTTTCGTGCATTCGCAGCATATGGGTGCGGCGATCGGCGA